>ERZ1106981.28-NODE-28-length-123818-cov-8.931886_pt1 | contig 123818 bp, 98 predicted proteins | sample MGYA00403692_ERZ1106981 | MGnify/ENA primary metagenome ERZ1106981 (study PRJEB35170, sample SAMEA104062431) | human gut metagenome | biome: human gut; feature: human-associated habitat; material: faeces | place: Denmark | collected 2012-06-22 ... | reverse complement strand
GACTTTAGGGGGCTTTTTCTTCATTTTCTGTTAGAGTATCCCCCTAACTTTTCCCTCTAATTTTTTTAGATATACCTCTAAACTTTTTGGTTACACGGTTTGTTTTCTCTTTACTATTATAGCGCTTTAAAATCAAAACCAACAAGCAGAATTACTTTTATTTAATGCCTTTCCACAGAACAGAATAAGGAGCTACTTCTTACTCTAAGATTTCATTCAATTCATTTTCACTAATATAATCCGAATAAACTCCAAAAAAGTGATTATCGTTAATAATTTCCAAAGCTTTATCCATCTTATTTATAGTATGAATATAAATTGTGAACTCATCTTCATATTCTTGCATTTCTGCATAAGCGTAGATATCCGTAATCACTTTAGTAGCCCATTCATTATCCATATGCATAACTACAACCGGAACCTTACGGTCTTTTACAAATGAATAGATTTTTTGACCATCCGAATCTACATAATAGTGATAAAGCGTAAATATAATCTTATCAAAATTATAATTTTCATTCAGAAAATCATACATTTCTGGTGTATACGCCTGCGGAACAATACGCTTAACTAATTCTGGATTTACTGAATTAACTTCTTCCATCATTCGATTGTACATGACTTCAGACCCTTCAATATCAAATGTCTTCGAATCGATAATAATATAAAAATCAGGTATTTCTTTCATCAGTTTAAGAAGGTCCTTAAACATTACAGTCGTATATTTTCCATGAATTTTTACTTGTTTAAACTCTTCTGTCGACATAGGCCAATCTCCGCCTATATCCGTTAATTTATTACGGAAGTCCTCCCAAGTATGAATTAAACAAATATCTCCATCTGAGGTTGTATCGAGATCTATTTCGAATAATCGAGTTCCTGCATTATAATTTTGATAAAACGCTTCTAGTGAATTTGTATAATCATAATTGTCAATTCCGCCAAGGGCATGAGCCATAACTCTATAAGTATGATTCCACTCATCAACAAGTTCTCCAGGCGTAGTAGTAATGATTAATGGTATTGGCGTTTCTAATGACATATCAACTTTATTCATTTCGTCAGTGGGAATATTAAACATTTTTTGATAGATAAGAATTCCAAAGCCTCCAAACGCACAAATAACTAATAGAATAACCAATGTTGCAAATAATTTTTTCACTTCTTAATCCCTCGATCCTTTTCGGCTTCATGATATTCGAATTGATTAAGCTGATTCTCGAATAAAATACAGGACTGATTTTTAATTGAATCTAGTATAACACCGACTAAAAACAGTAAAAAAGCTATAACGAACAGAGCTGCTGCAAGCACTGCACTAGGAATCTTGCTAATGTAAGCTGTTTTTATAAACTCCGCAATTACAGGAATGCCCACAATAATTCCTAGAAACAAAAACAAAAAACACATTCCACTGAAAAAAAGCATTGGTCGATAGTTCTTAAATAGATCAAATAAGGTCATAAGAACTTTAAACCCATCGGAAAAAGTATTTAGCTTTGATTCGCTTCCCTCAGGTCGATCACGATATGTAATAGGTATTTCTACAATTTTCATTCTGTAAACTAAAGAAAAAATGGTCATCTCTGTTTCTATTTGAAATCCTGCGCTCATAATCGGCATATTTTTAACAAAACGCCTGCTATATACGCGATATCCCGTCATAATATCCCTTATATGGCTTTTAAATAGCCAATTAATTAAATTTCTTACTAAATTATTTCCAAATCCATGAAATCCTCTTTTATTCTCCGCAAAATAAGTTCCGTTAGATAACCGATCTCCAATGACCATGTCAGCTTCTCTATCCAATACTGGCTGTATCAACTTCCCAACTTCTTCTGCAGGGTAAGTATCATCTCCATCAACAAGAACATAAACATCGGCATCAATTTCTTTAAACATCGTTCGTACAACGTTGCCTTTTCCCTGCATTGTTTCTTTACGTACAATGGCTCCTGCTTTCTTTGCCAATTCTACAGTTTTGTCTTTAGAATTATTATCATAGACATAAATATATGCATCAGGTAGTTCACGTTTAAAATCATTAACAACTTTGCTAACAGTTAATTCTTCATTATAACAAGGTACAAGAACAGCAATTTTACACATACAATATCCTCCCTTTAGATTGTATCATTAATTAGTAACATATCAAATCCATTAACTTATAAAACAGATATGGATTTTGGATTGATAAATTAGATTGGTCATAAATTAGCAGCATCAGTAGATCATATGATAACCCAAATAAGCAAATTATGGCAATAAAAAACAAAAATAATTTAATTTCTTTCTTATTGGCATAATTCTGAGTAATAGTTAATAGAACAAGTGTAGTAGCTAAAAGAACAAAAAACCCAAAATCAGAAATATACCGTGGTAAGATACCTGCCAATTGTACATTCATTAAAATGATTATACAGCTAACTAATAAAAGTATTCCTACAATGGCCATAATTTTCTTGCTAAATTTCTCTTTAATCCAAAAACTAAGTCCTAAACTCCAACAAACAAGATGAGTCATAAAAAATCCGCCAAACATAGGTTCGTAAATAGTAATGCCAAGATAATTTGTACTAAAGTCCGTCTGCTGAATGTACGGAAATGTAGCTGAATATTTGGGAAGTTGAAATAAATATTCGTATACCCCTATTCCAATCCGATTAAAGTTGAATCCTCTTTTAGTCATATCATTAGTTGTCAAATTATAATTAGCACCAAAGTTTAACGGTGAGCCAAAGCGAGCATAGTTGTAAGCAGTCAGTAGTGCCGCTACAATAAGAAAAGGAGTTATTGCGATACTAAACTCTATAAGAGCTTGCTTACTTTTAAATATATTTTTAAGAGTATCCCAAAATATAGGGATTGCGAGAAAACTGACCAATACCATTTGTGGCCTACAACCAGCAACTAAAGCTATACATAAAGACCCTAACAATAAACTAATTCTATCCATTTTTAAGGGATTACGTGTTGATCTTAACCAAAACCAAAGTCCCCAGGAGATAAGCATTAAGCTTACCGCAATGGGTACGGAGTATAAATCAGGCTTTCTAGCTATATAACTAGCTCCTGATCCGTTAGTAACTACAAGTATAATTAAGATGAAGAAAATCACAGATGTCTTTGGAAAAAAGCGTTTTGAAACTTCGTAAAATAACATTATCACACCAAATGCAAACATAATTAAACTTATAAATATAACTGTCGCATTTTCTAATCCCTGTCCGGTTATCATATAATAAGGCAAGTAGTACAATAAAACTGGAACAGCACCAAAGTAAACAAAGTATCTATCTTTATAAAAAGCATGATCTAAATGAAAATCAGTCCTAGAAGTTGGATCGTAAGGATTTTCTAATTCCAACAAGGCTTTTTCTGGCTCTATTTGAAGATCTAGATGCCCTTGACTAAATGATTCTGCTAACATTTCATACTGCATATATTGCTCGGAGGTTTCATTATGAATAAACATCGGATTAGAATATACCATAAAATGATACACTCCTATTTCCGTCATACAGACGCCAAGTATAAGTAAGAATAAGATTGACTTCTTTAGTGGCTTCGATGAAAAATTATAAGAATACAAAAAGCTGCTAGGTCGATAAATTTCAATGAAAGCAAAAATAAATACCATTATAAGAATTCTCATCCAAGAAATATGTAAGGGAACCTGACTATTAAACTGAATGGAATCAATGCTGAATACATGTCCTACTAAATCGCCAAATCCAAGTCTTATATTTTGAGTGTTTCCATAAGAATGAATACGTAAATAATGTGAATTAGTAGAGTTTTTTAGATAATTATGTGTTCCTGCATAATAAAAATCATTAATATTTCCCTCATCTGTCATCCATATATTAAGTCCAACATTTTCAATATAGTCAACATCAACAACACGCAAATTTAAAAATATATTCTCAATATTATGATTAATATTGTTTAATTCTATGCTCGCGTTAGAAGAATCAAGCACTGTAATTGTATTATCAGCATTATAAAATAATCCATCAGAAAGTTCAAAATCATAATGAATACTCGAATGATCAAAAAACCGTGATTCTAAAACATCAAAATTAAAACAAAATAGCTCAATTCCAAAAATGATTGCCAAAATAATTCCATAATACTTCCATTTCTTCATAATCCCCTTAACCCCTTATTATAATTATTTAGCTAGTGTCTTTATTTTAAACTTCGATGTAGTAGTTTCTGTTATTGAACATGCATCTGTTGCTCTATCATATTCAGGATTTTCCCAATACTGAATGATCAAATAATCGACTTGATAATCATGCAGATATGTACAGGAACGCGCATAATCTTCAGTAGCCGGAGCTTCCCAATCATAATGCCTCCGAGCGAGATCATAGAAAATCCAATCAATACGATTCCAGATATAATAATAATCTCTTGCTGTGAAGATCTGATATACGTTAGGCAGGAATGTTCTTACTCCCTCAGCATGAGAAATAATCGTAGGTTGATGTTCACCAACATAACGATCTTTATCTCTTTGAATCAGGCTCTCTAAGACATGGATAGCTTCAATTTCTTCGTTGCTGATTTTATATATAGGATTAACAGTTCTTCCTCCATTGATATGAAATGTATATAGTCCCCAATCCGAGTTGAAATAAGAAGCAACATGCCCAATAATAATTTCACAACACAAGATTATCATTAAGCCACGTTTGATCCAAACACATTGAGCGATCCATTCAAAAATAACTAAGATAATCAACATTTCTGTAAATGGATTAAACAATACTTCTACAGTTCGATAGAAAACATTAGAAGCGATTAAATAAGCAACTGCTGTTGTAGCTAATGGATTTAGAAACAGAATCAACATCATTATAAATAGAAACTTAATAAAATTCTGTTCTTCAGAACGAGCTTTCCAAAGGATGAGAATCACTCCTACCCATCGAATGAAATTTAGAATATTATCAAAAACATGAGAGTAGATAAAATAATAATCTTTCACCATATCATAATCTTGATGATTATTAAAATAGTAGGCGTAATCATATAGATAGTCTGGCTTAAAGAAATTTACGTAAGCTGAAAATAACATCATTGCGATAGGGATAATAATAAAGAAGATCACTTTGCCATACTTAAAAAAGAAATTCTCAATGCAGCTAATTATTTTTTTCATACATCCCGTAAATCGCAAACTATAATAGCCAATAAATATAACCGCTAAAGTTGGTGCTACCCAAGGAATATCCCTATTTCTGCTAAACATCATGACGGCATAGATTGCCAAAGGCAATACAATAATCGACATATCTACAAATGCATTGTCCTTATGACTGATGAAAAGATAAGCTGCTAAACTAAACAAAATTGCAAAAGAGATGAAAAGATAGGATGAGGAGCAAGCTAACCCTGCGCCTACAATGAACATCATTACATATTTAAGCTGATCTTCTTTGTCCCGCAACCAACAATAAGCCGTATAAATTAAATAAGCCGCAAGTAAGGTTCTATAGGTATTTCCATAGAAAGCAAATGCAACCCGCCAGTAGTAAAAGTTGCTGAAAAACAGTGTAAATGCTATTAGAACAGATTTTATACTCTTTTGCTTAATTTTTAAACCTTCTGCAAAATTAACAATCAACATAGAAGAAATGAGTGAGTAAATTATTCCCAATCCCCAAGTAGAAATTACAATATTATCAATTTTCCCACCTATGCCAAATAAAGTTGAAGGTACGTTAATCGCATGGCATAAAAATGTTCCAAAGTGATAATACCCTTGAAATAAATATAAAGCATCCCATTCGGCACCAATTTTCCCTGAATATAAGTTAAAAAGATTGATGTGTTGATTATCAATATTCTGCGCAATGTAGTTGAGGTACATCGGTGAATCAGAAAAACCAATATCGATAAACACTTGATAAAACACGATAAGAAAAATAAGAAAAGAAAGAAGAATCCATAGACTATTCCAATGCCAATAACGCTCGAATATTTTCTTTATATGCAGCAACGAATATACTAACAGTACACCTAAGATCAAATAACTACTTGCATAAATCCAATATACTGATCCATTGAAAAACTGAACTGGGTAATAACAGAACTGCAATGTACATAACAAAAGAACAAATCCCAAGGGAGCAGTAAAACCAGAAGGTCTCAATTTCAGTACTTTTTCTGCCAATAATCCATAGCCTGCGCTGCAGAATATAACTATTCCCACAGCTAAAAGTATTTTAATCATAATTAATCACCTTATAAATCATACCATAGATTAAATCTTCTTTCTATAAAAGCCGGCCCAGAAAACACTGGTACCGGCTCATAGTTATAATCATGCTTTTTCTTTGTTCGATGTTAGCTTAACAATCAAAGACATTGTCAAATAATTAATTGGAATCGTTAAAGGCAGGGCGAAAGCTTTCGCAAAAAGCTTATTCACACCTAACCAATTAACAAAAATTACCGTCATAGCCATGTTTATAATTATTCCTGGAAGATAACTAATCGGAAACGAGATAAAGCTTTTCCAATTTGGCTTTTCATGGTAAGTAAAATGCATATTCAAAAAATAAGAAAAAAACATGGGAATAACATCCCCTAATAAGCTCGATGTTGATACAGCAATACTAAAGCTAACAAAAATCATATATAATATCTGCGATAAAATTGTATTGAATGCACCAATGAATGCAAAGGATAAAAAACTCTTACTCAAAAACTTTTCTTTTATTTTATTGATCATACTTAACTCCCTATTTATTACCTTCATTAGTTTACCACATTTCAATACAGAAATCTTCTTTTAATTATATGTGATCAAATAAAAACTTGAATGCATTTGCAGACAAGTTTAATAGTTATTCAACTTCAATTCAGTCAGGTCACGATAGACCTTTTTGTAGTCAGCTTCTAAATCATGTATCACAAATAACAATTCTTCAGGAACTTGTTTATGCCGATCTGTAAAATCATGACATGCTTTTAACCCCATATCCATAGCTTTAATCGATTGATTTAATATCTCTTCATCACTATCCGCCATGATCGTTTTAATCTTCTCAGCCATTTCTGAAAGGACAGCCATAATTCCCGTTGAATCCGCAGCGTTTTCTCCATAGGAATTAATTCTGCTTGTCAGTTCAATTTCATGTTTCTGGAATACATCAAGTGAATGTTTTAAAGTCTCTCTTAATTTTTCTGACTGTGCTTCAACTAAATACTCTTTAAAGGTTGCAGCTCCCATATGACATCCTCTTAGTAACTCGTTAAGATCTTTTACAATTTCGTTATCCATAGAATTCATCTTAATCACCTCTATGAATAGTATTACCCTTTTTAGCGCAAATCTATTCTTCTGCGAAACAGCCACAAACAAATTGTAATTACAGAAACAATCGTAGATCCCGTTTGTATTCCAGTCCCCGAGTAATTAATAACAAAGAGCCCTGATGTTACATCTTTGTTATTGATCTCAATCAACCCACTTTCCTTATTCTTACGAAGATTCAAAGCAATCTTATTATTATTCGTATCCAATGCAAATGCAGTATATCCTTTGTAATAAGTAATCGGAATTTGTAACCAAGTATTACTCTTTGCATTCTCTACTTTAAAACTTGTTTTATATCCTTTCTTTTCAATATCGCAGGAAATATCCTGATTGTTTTCGTTCACTACACACTGAGAGACCGTCCTGTAATCGGTTTGTGATACAGGCAGATAATCAGCCCCTGCGACTTCAGGGCGAACATAGAAAGAATTACCATAATAAGTGTCTAAAAGTGTGCCATCAATTAAGGATTCATATGACATATCGACATCCAGCATGATTGGCCGATCTTGAACAGGCATAATTCGTATCACCCCAACAATTAATCCACCTGTAATCAGGATGAAGACTGCACGAACGCTGTATTTATCGAAAAATTGAACCGTTGTAATAGCCGCCACAGGGCACAGGAACAAACTGGCTACACTCATTAACCGCCAAGGAAATTGAATAATTCTCATCCAAGCTAAATATTCCCAGGGAAATAATCGACTGCAGAGAAAATAAGCTGAAAAGCCAAGTAAAGATAACCAAAATAGAAAATCATTCTGTGATGTTTTATTATTATGGAAAAGAAAAATTCCTAACAGAGGTAAAACAGGAATCAAGAATCCGAGATTTGTTGTCATTGCCTGACCCGGTCCATAGGCAATATTAGAAATGGCGAAATTCATGGACATTTCAGTATACTGCCATGCATTTAATGCCGTTGAAGCCAAATCAGAGCTGGCTGCGTAATAATGCAGATAAAATTCCTGGGAAAGTAATTGTTCCAACATTGGACCAAGGTAAAAAAAGCATAGTCCTGCAGCCCATAATGCCGCTTTTATGATCACATAAAACTGAGTCTTTTCCACACTCCATTTTTTAAAACAAAGGACAAGAAATGCAATTAAAATAATAACCATGAGATAAAAAGTAATATTGTGAGATAGAACTAAACCTGCATACCCCGCCATGAGCCACGGCCATTGATTTTCATTGTCCCAGAGTACTTCATAAATGCCAATTAAAGCAACTGGCATAAACACAAAAGCCAGAACTTCCCCCAAAGCCCCTCGTACATATACATCGGTCAATCGATATAATGAAAAGACATAGAGAAATGAGGATAAGTAAGCAGCTTGAGGTTTTTGATTCAACCGCATCGTTAATTTGCCCATAAACCATGCAGAAAAGAAACTGCAGCCCAGCAGCAGTAATTGATAGCTACGAGCTAAACTCACCCCTGCATTATAAAGCAAAGCAGGGACAACTAAGAAGAAGTCACTGTAAAACAGAGGACTCGCATAACCAAAGTTATTATTCTTATAAGGATAAATTCTCGGCATATAAATCCCATCCTTAAAGCTTCGAGCCAAGCCCTCGATCCGACTCAGATGAAAACAAGTATCATGTTCCAAATTTACTCCGCCTGTCAAATACGGAGCCAAGGAAAAAGCAGCAATAATTAGACAGAACACAAAAAACAAATACTTCTGTTTTTTTTGCATATTCTTCCCCCCTACTTAACCAAAATACCAGCTTGGAAACCACCTCATGAAACCATCGATATAACTTTTCGTCGTACCAAATCCCGCTGTTGCCGGCAAAAATAAGACAAACAAGATGACACAAAGAATCGTAAATACAATGACTCGCTTCTGGTATCGCGGATCTTTTTCAATCAATCGCTTCAAAGCATAAACCAATGCTAAAATCAAAAATGGTACAGCTGGATAATAGTGATAAATGAACACACATCGCGTAACCAGCATCCATGGAATCAACTGCGCAAAATAACATACTACAATAATCCCGGCTGTTTTCGCTTTATTTTTGACAAAATCAACAATGCAAAACAAAACAGCAAGCAGGCCTGACCACCATATCAATGGATTTCCAAAAGCAGATATCGTATAGACTACCAAATCACTGACATGATGATAATACCAGATCGGACGAGCATCCACGATCCATTGCCACCATACGGATTGAAAAGGATGCGTAGCTTCCAAATTTGCATGATAATTGTACATCCCAATCGTCTGTTTTATAACTCCGCTCAAACTCCACCCTTCATTTCGATTAATAATACAAGGTAAATACGAAAGAGCATAAATTGTTAGAGGAATAAGAACAAACCATAAACAGCACCAAAGCAACGTTATAAAACAATACTTTGGAAAAACCTCCACGATATGCTTCTCTTCAAAAGAAGGATCAGTTTGTTTTTTAGCTCTTCGATATTCAGAATATCGAGCAAATAAACTTGCAAAAAATAAAACCGCCAATCCTATACCAGCATAAGCTCCTGTCCATTTTACTGATACGCCAATCCCCATGCTGATTCCGGAAAGAGCCAACAGTCCTAATGTCTTTTTAAAATCATCCTTATAGAAATTCATCTGTAGATAACGGACCATAAAATAAGTCATTAAGATAATAAAGAAAAGAGAAAAGGGTTCTAGTGTAGCGATCCTAGCCGTCGTTAAATGCATGAAGTCGCATGCTAAGAAAATGGCTCCTAATACAGCATAGAAAGTTTTTTTAAATAACCTCCTGCTCAGATCATAAAGCAGCGGTATCATCGCCGCACTGAATAGAACACCCCCAATCCGCCACGCGAAAGGATTATTGCCTAACAGATTGATAAACGCGGCGATGATTTGCGTCCCTAATAAAGGATGGACAAAAGCATACATAACTTGACCTTCCGCAATTTCCTGAGCATTGCGAACATGATAAATTTCATCAAAATAGGTTTCATTCAAATACAACGGATCAATTGTCAGCTTAGCTCGCTCATCAATCACCAATTGTGGATCATACTTTCCTGTTGGATCCTTAGAATAAACTCTTAGCGGCAGAAATTCATCAAAACCTGCGCGCTTGATGCCGATTTCATTGATAACATTGCGAAGTTCACCTGCCGTAATTCGAAGATAACGATAATTCCATTGTCCATCAATCACTTCCCATTGCAAATAGCTGCTGTCTTCAATATTGGTAATCTGTTCCCATTTGGAAAGATCATTGGAGCCCTCAATGACGATATTCTTCAGCCCCAATTGATATCCACTGTCCAAAGCATTATTATCCCCTTCTCCAGAAAGCAGATAAAGACGATCAAAGGCACTGCTGCCATCTTCAATTTCCAAGATAAACGATTCATTTGCTTGAGTTGGCTGCCAGCGCGTTTGCGGCATCGCTGTTACTCCAAGCTTCCATAGGGCAATGACAAGAAACATAATTGTGATCGTCGCACTGATCAAGGTATCCATCAACGTCCATCGATTTTTATGGACGGTTTGCTGATCTGCTGATGTCTGAAATTTTCCTTTCTTCTTTAGATATTGATAGAGCATATAGGAAAATACCAAAACACCAGACTCCAAGACAAGTAAGCTGATCAATTCTTGATTATTAAAAAGAGTTAAACTTATATCTTTAAACATAACAAAGACTCCTTTTAGTTTATAGTATATCAGATTCAGAGTTTGCTTTCTACTCACTACAAAGTTACATTTTTTTTACAAGTGCGTGTGAACTATAGAATTTTCCAGTTAAATTGTGTATTATTTTTTTAGTATTACTTTGGGGAATATCTAAATAGGGGAGAGAAAAATGAAGAAGAAATATTATCCTTATTTCATTTTCTTATTGATTGCAATTGGAATTGAAGTTTTTTTCTGCAATTGGCGATTTTGGGAATCGCTCTCTTTTCCTCATGTCAAACCCGGCTATCAAGTTTCTATTGCTGGAAATCTCATGCCTGATAATCCCGAGTTTCCTGATCAGGAAGTGCAAATTATCCGATTTAAGAATTTAAATCAGAATCTTCAAAATATTAAAATCGAGCTTCTTTGCGAAGGAAACGGTTGTCCTACTTCACTTCCATTACAAATTAGTTTTAGTGATGATGGCCGCTCACAAATGAGTTATAAAGGAGAGCATACTTATATTCAGAACCTGAAACAAACTCAGTACATACGAATTCATGCATATGGCAACGTGAAAGACTTGCATATAAGCTTCACAAATCCTGAGGATGCCCGCTATACTCTTCTCAGCACAGAGATGAACGCAATTCGGCCGTTGATATTTCAGCCTCTGCGGTTATTCATTCTGTTTATCTTTAGTGTGATCGTTTATACGGCTCATCATCATCGCGATTTCTTTACTTCTGTTTATTCTGGCAGTTACACAAAACGAAAAAGAATTGTGCTCTCAGCTACATTGCTGCACATTTTATTGTTTGTCTCCGTATTGTTTTCCAATCCATTTTTTTGGCAGAAAACAGCTTATCCACATCCCCAAGAATATCATTACTTAGCTGAAGCTTTAGCTCAAGGTCAGGTTTCTTTATTAGTCGAGCCTTCAGAGGAATTAAAGCAGTTAACAAATCCCTATGACAACTCGCTACGTTATCGCGAAAATGTGTATTATTTCTGGGATTTTGCTTATTATAACGAGAAATACTATGTCTATTTTGGAATTGCCCCCGCCTTGGCTTTCTACCTTCCCTACTATTTAATTACAGGATCTCACCTTCCCAATCCCGTCCCAATCTTAATCTGTGAGCTTTTCTTCATTCTTGGTGTTTTCCTGTTTATTGAAGAAATAGTTCAACGATATTATCGATTGAAAATACCTTTGGGAATTAGCCTCTTATTCAGCTCAGCAATCATTTTTGGCAGCGGCGCATTTTTTATTGCGAGACGTCCAGATATTTACTCAGTTCCAATAATAATGGGATTAGCCTTAACTGTATGGGGGTGGTATTTATGGTTGCATTCAAGACAAGCTGATCAATATTTAAAGCGATCTTGTTTGATTTCCGGCTCATGCTGCATGGCTTTAGTTGCTGCCTGTCGTCCCCAGTTAATTCTTGGCTCTTTTTTAGCTTTTTTCTTTTTTCTACCTGAATTAAAAAATTTATCTCAAAAAAAGAATCAAAAGTATCTGATCCTTGCTCTTGTTCCATTTATCATAGTAGCTGCAGGTCTTATGTTTTATAATCAAATTCGCTTTGGTTCTCCATTCGATTTTGGCTCCAGCTATAACCTCACTACCAATGATATGACACGCCGTGGTTTTGTTATTGATCGGTTCTTCTCAGGGATACATACTTACTTATTCCAACTTCCTAATCTGCAGCCGGTCTTTCCATTTATTCGTTATGTCTCATTTGAAACTGAGTACATTGGAGAAATTACACGTGAATATACTGCAGGTGGATTACTTGTTTGCAATCCAATCCTAATGTTTACTCTGCTAACACCTCTATTAATAAAAAAACACAAAAGTAAGATGTTGATGTTTGCTTTGCTTGCATTATTGATTGGCTTAGCAATCATGTTCATTGATATTCAGGGAGCAGGATTATTACAACGCTATTTTTCTGATTTTGCTTTCTTCCTGTTCATAAGTGCCCTCCTCATTACTTTTAGCTTAATCACTGATATTTATAGTCAAGAACTTCGCATCGCATTATCACATTTAATGATCTTCTTCCTTGTATTAGGTATCCTCTATAACTTATCACTCTACTTCCTTCCGGATGCCGATAATATAATGTTAACTAATCCTCATCTTTATACTCAACTCTATGCCCTCTTCCATTAATGAAAGGAGAATCTTATGCAGCCTACAGCCCTAAGCTTTATCGCTTTCTTTCTTATCAGTCTTTTAATCTACTACTGTATGCCTGGACGGTGGCAGCGATATTGGCTGGCTATTGTAAACTTAGTCTATGTCAGCTCCTTCGGCAGTCTGAGCTTAATTTATCTGATTTTATTGACTTTGTTTATTACCCTTTTTGGGCTAAGAATTCAAAGAGAAAGAAAAAAGAGAAGGTCCTCAGCTTTATTTACAGCCATTTTCTTGCTTATACTAGGTTTAGCCATTTTCAAATATACACGTTTATTCCTTCCTTTCCTTCAATTTTCTTGGCTTGCTCCGATTGGCATTTCATTTTATACATTTAAAGCTATCAGCTATTGTGTTGAAATCGCAAAGAATAAAATGGCTGCAGAAACAAGCTATTTAAATATTTGGCTCTATTGTTCCTTTTTTCCTGTATTTACTGCCGGTCCCATTAATCGACCTCAATCATTTTTTTCTCAATTAAAAAAGCGTCGTCCGTGGAAACCACTGCGTATAGAACTGGGCATGATTCGAGCAGCATTTGGCTGTTTTGAAAAAATAGTAATTGCAGACAACCTATTAATTCTAATTGATTCGGTCTACCTTCAATGGCAAGAGGCCTCAGGAGGTTTATTGTGGATCGCCATGATTCTTTATTCATTTCAAATTTACTTAGATTTTGATGCTTATTCCAATATTGCGATCGGCGTTTCCCGTTGTTTTGGTTTCAGAATAGAAGAAAATTTCCGCACACCTTATTTATCAGAAAGTATTTCTGAATTCTGGAGAAGATGGCATATTTCCTTAAGTTCCTGGTTCCGCGACTATGTTTATATTCCACTCGGTGGAAATCGCGGTGGTACTTCGAAGAAATTTAGAAACTTGATGATTGTGTTTTTAGTCAGCGGTCTGTGGCATGGGGCTTCCTGGAGTTTTGTTCTATGGGGTTTCTTGCATGGGATTCTGCAAGTCATTGAACAACTTCTTCACTTATCTAAAAAAGCAATAAACCCGATCGTTCGATGCTTCAAGATCCTGTTGAATTTCCTCTTAGTTACAATCACCTGGGTATTCTTTAAAATTCCAGATGCTCGCCAAGCTTTTTCAATCTTGGGAAAAGCACTATTTTTTCCTTCATTCAAGCTTAATTTAGATCAGCTACAAATTTCCTCTAACGAATTACTATTTGCCCTTGGCTTTATTGTTATCATCATGATTTTAGATTTATTGAGAAGTAAACAAGACATGGTAAGATGGTTTAGAAATAGAAATATTATTTTCCGTTTTTCCCTTTATTTGATTTTATTCTCTGTTTTTCTAATCCTCGGCGTATATGGATCTGGCTATGATGCCAGTCAGTTTATCTATATCCAGTTTTAATAAGGAAGTGAATTAATATGAAAAAAAGCATTCAACTATTTTTAAAGGGCATTCTCTTAATCATTATAGGTTGCCTCATTATCGTTTATTTTTCAAAAGTATTTCGTCCTAAATATTTTGAAGCCCCTGATGATGTTACAAATAAGACGGAAGGTTTTTACGCTTTGGAAAAAAATTCTTTAGATGTACTCTTTCTAGGCTCAAGCCATGCTTACTATACGTTTAATCCTGCAATTCTCTGGAAACAAACAGAGGCTTACAGTTATGTTTTCGCAGGTGAATGCCAGCCATTTTCACAGACTTATTATTATCTCAAGCAGGCGTTAAAAACACAGTCCCCACAAGTCATAGTGCTAGATGTATTTGGACTTCTAGACAGTTCAAAAGCTTGTCAGACAGACGGGATCTATAAAAAGAATTCTGAAGGTCTTAGAGATGAAATTTATCGAATCCAGTCTCTAAAAGAGATTCATGACCCAGCTTTAAAATTAGATTATTTATTAGATCTACGCTTGTATCACTCGCGTTGGAATGATCTAACCTTAGACGATTTTAAATTCCCATTTGAAAAACATTTCAATCCTTATTTTGGCTGGACAATGGGCTATCCTGAATCAAACAAGAAGATTGAACGAGATACTTATCAACAAACTGAAATTGTTAAACCTGATGAAACAAACTTGACATACTTAGATAAAATTATAGATCTCTGCAAAAAAAGAATTTACCTCTTTTAATGGTAAAAACTCCTTTTTATGTAACTCAAAAAGAATATAATATTCTGCAATATATCAATGAATATGTCCAAAGCAAAGATATCCAATTCATTGATTTCAATGATTTGTATGAAGAATTGAACTTTCACTTTGATCAAGATGGCGATATCTGGCATACCAACATTCGTGGATCAACCAAAGTTATGAATAAGCTCATTGATATACTTAAGCAAGATTATCATCTTGATACTACAAACGTAACAAAGATAGACGCTTATGATTCAGCATTAGATCAACTCTATAATGATACTATGGAAAAGTTATTACAGAGCGTCGATGATATATATAACTACTTCGATTATATTCAGAAATCAAATTTCATTTTCGCAGTCAGTTATCAGGGGACCGAGGGATATTCTTCAATCGACGAATATGAAAACACAATGTTAAACGATGCTGGAATCCAATTTGATTTTATCAAAGATAAAAATAAAGACTTCATTATGGTAACCAAAAATGATCAGATCCTATATTACGAAGAAGGAAAAGAGTTAAACAAAGAATACGTAGAAAATTCTATACATATTACTTTTAGCAACAACAGCATTATTGTAAACAATAAACAAGAAACAAGTAATGAACCTGGACTAAAAATAGTCATTATTGATACACAGGGACGTGTTCTTGATTCCTTAAACATTGATTATTCTATGGTTTTTTGGTTGGAAGGGAGATAGTTCGGCCTTTACATCTAAAACACTTCAACAGTAAAATTGAACTTGCTAAGGGTTCATTTTTTACCATAGAAGGTGCCATCAATGGCTAATGAGTGTTTTATCATATTTACCTTAAATTTTCCTGAAAATCGAATTAAAGATATTCAAGTTCTCCAATTAAACGATGTTTTTCATCTTAGACTCACCCTTGCACAAGAAGAGACCTGCTACCCTTTCCATGACGGTAAAGTTTTAGTCAAAGATTACAAGCGATGCACTTATAATCATCTTCATTTGTTAAAGACTGTGGCAAAACCGCTTTGAATCTAATCCTTATGATCTTAAGATCTTTCTTCAGTCTTACGATATACTTGATTTGATTGCTAAGGCTTTACATAACCTTCAGTCAATTTACAAGGATATCGCTAAATAATTCCAAGTTTCTGTTACAATTGTTCTGTTGTATGCTGACAGTTTCCCGATCATTCTTCGTTTTTCTCTCCCAGTCAATCTCAGCATTGACAAAATTCATTCCTCCATTGTGACACCAATGTTATCTTCAGAGCGACAGAAAGGCACAAAAGCGGCCATTACAGCAAATCCAACCCATAGGCCACCCACTGACAACGCTTCTGATTTTCAATAAACTTTATCTTATTCTATCTACTTTTAATCTTTAGCAAATAAAAATGGATATTCAGTTTTTTTTGCGTTTCTTCGCTTTAAAGTGGTGCCTATGTCAAGGACAATAAATAAAAAAGGTATTAATTTTTCAATCTAAATGAAATATCCTCTTGTTGAAATCAAACAGGAGGATATTTTTATGCTAAGGCGTTGTGAATGGTTCTTATCCGATGGCAGTTTATTGATTGGAAAGGATGCTGAAGAATACTTATTCATCCAACTTAAACACTATGAAACCATGATAAAAAGAATTGATTCGTCGTTAGATAGTGTCCGTGAATTGAATCAATTAGTTGAACGTGATCATCTTGTTGCTACTATTATGGAAACTGGGGAATCTTTATCTTGGATTCTGTTAGAGCTAGAATCGTTGCTCAAAGAACTTTCACTTGTGCTAGAAAGTCCTTGTTGAAATTCCCTTGCTTTCTTGAATTTCTCAATGATTTTCACAGGCTCTTTCACAAGATCAATCAATGGATATTTACCGGTTTTGTAATATTCGTAAAACATGTTGGGTGATAATTTGGCTAGCGCATATTGATAACGTTCGTTATTGTAATAATCCATATATTCATCAACTGTTCCTTTTAGTTTTTCGAATTCTTCAATGTCTTTAAAGTACTCTCCAATCTCATCTTTCATATGTCCAAAGAAGGATTCCTGTGGGGCATTATCCCAACAGTTTCCTCTTCGTGACATGGATTGACGAAGTTCTTTGTCCTTGAGAAGCTGAATAAAGCGATGCGATGTATAATGACTTCCTTGATCAGAGTGAATCATTGCATCTGTATAAATTGTTGTGTTTGAATTGTTGTGTTTGGATTCTTGTATAATTGTTCAATTGTTTCCAATACAAAATCTTCTTCAAATGATTCTGAAAGCACATAAGCTAGTATCTGTTTCGTAAACGCATCTTTGACGACAGATAGATAGGCTTTCCTTCTTGATGCACTGTAAAAGAAATAGGTAATGTCAGTTAATAATACATATCCTGGTCCATATTCTTCAAAGCGTCTTTCTAGTAGGTTTTTGGCAACATTGGATGATTTTAACGCCTTCATCATCCTTCTAGTCGGGTTTGCCTTACGAATCGGACAGAATAACTTGTATTTCTTCATCAACCTTGATACCTTTTTCTCATTCATCAAAATGCCTTTTTTGTGAAGAAGCCACATATGAATGCTTCGTCTGCCTTTATCACATTTCCTATCTTTAAATGCTTCGAGTATCAATTCGAAGTCTTTTTCATCTTGTATTTCTTTTTGACTAGGATAAGACCCAGGTGCATTCTTTCGTTTTGCCCAAGCATAATAACCACTTCTTGATACTCCTGCACTTTCACATAGATAACTGATCGTTAATGTATTTCTTTTTGACTTCAGCGTTCGATCGATCAATTCGTATTTTTCTCTTGCTGTTTGTCCTTCTGTACCTTTGAGAGTTGCTTTTTGTTGATGGATCTGATCCTTTTTAAAAAATCATTCTCTTGTTGGAGAAGTTTATTCTTATGTTTCAATCGAGCTATCTCTTCTTCCGGTGTTAAATCTTTTGTGCGAGGACGGCCGCTATTTCCTTTACGTGTATCCTTAAATCCACTAAGACGTTTGCTTTCATTTTTCATTCTTTGAATAAATGCTGAGCGTCTTTTCGCGCCTAGTACTTGTGGATCGAATCCATATTTTTGAAAAATGTCTGATGGTGTTAATCCACTCTCATAATCTGCTAAAAATAACACTTTGAATTCTTCAGTATAGTTGATATATCGTTCTGTCACACTGACCACATAAGGATTCTTTTGTAGTTCTTCTACCTGTTCTTTTGTGAAATGTTTTACGCTCATATTGAAACCTCTATTTACTTTATTAGTTTACCAGAAAAAAGGAACCTTGTAATTAGGTTCCAGATTTGTCTTTACTCTCTTTTTTCTGGTGTCCTTTTTACAGGTTCCATTTTACTTTGACTTTCTATCCATTTTTTCTTTTTTCAAACCCTATATGATTTTATAGCTCATTTTTCAAAAACCCTTCAAGATTTTATATAACTTCATTTTTTATGATTTTTCTATATTTTGTTTATTAATGTTCAGCTACATAAAATTATTACATTATTTCAAAACTCTTCTTTCTTAATTTATCACATTCTCTTTTTAGCACTCACCTTTTCAGATTATACCTTTTTTATTTGACGCATATCTTGTATTTCTTTTTTTAACATAGCTATTTGATATGAAATATCTTTTAAACGATCATTCATTATTGAAATTTTCAAAAACAAATAAAAACTTAATAAATATAATAAAAATATCATGATCAAATATAAAGTATTAACAGCAACGGTAATATTCAATAAATTAGAGATAAAATATACTATTTTAGGAAATAAACTAATTATAATGATCCCAATAGACCATATTATCCAGACAATAGAATATTTAATATTCATTTTATGTTTTTTTGAACAGTAAACTACAAAAACAAAGGTTAGAACTGACGCAATGAATAATGCTATTTGCAGATATATTGACATATATTTCCTCTTTCATTGAATAAAAATTATGCTAATTAACACACTTAAAAGAAATTTCCCTGATTTTATTAAACTATCAAAATAACTATTTCCAACTTCTCTTTCTTCCATAGACACTTGAATTTCGCAAATATTTAATCCTTTCTTTAAAATATGGGTAAGTGCATCTGATTCATTCACATAATTCATTTCTTGTGAAAATTCTTGAAGGACACTTTTTCCTAACGCTCTCATGCCACTAGTTGGATCACTAATATACTTACCTGTTTTTATTCTTATAGCAATTGATATGAATCTACTACCAATCATACGTAAAGTCCATGGTTTTTTTTTGTTAACATATCTAGATCCAATCACATAATCAAAGCCCTTTTCTAATTGATTTAATAATTGATTTATAAAAGCAGGAGGATGTTGACCATCCCCATCAATTACTATAGCAGCATCGTATTCATATTCACAAGCATATTTAAAACCAATTTGAGTTACTCCTGCTAATCCAATATTAATTGGTAAATCTAAATAATTCAAGTTCATCATTTGAAATAATTTTGATGAATTATCAAGGCTACAATCATTTATTATAAGATAATCATATCCTAATTCATTTATTTTTTTTATAAGACTAGGTATATTCTTTTCTTCATTATAAGCAGGAATTATAATAAGTGCTTTCATTTGATATCACCATGCATAGTTTATCATAAAATTCGTCTACTTAAAATAATAAAAAGTAAAACTTATAAATAATTCATTCCTGTTGTTACTATTCACAGTCCAATGTCATGATGCTAGGGTCAATATATCTATATATAGAACGTTGAAAATTGCATATTTCATAGTAAAAATAAGTTATTAGGCTGTTTATGAGTTATAATTTTAGAAACTTTAAAAGGTGGTATATCTTATGTCTTTTAAAATAAATGTTTGCCAACAATTATCATTGGATGACTGTTTTATGAATCTTACTAATTACGAAAGAAAAGCATTGAAAAAATCGTGAGCAAAGATTTTCGCTGATGAAATTTTCCCCGCTAACGATGAAGAACATTTTTCTGTTCTCAATAGCGATAAAGCATCTAGACCTATTGCACCTGTAAATGTGATTATAGGCGCACTCATTATCAAGGAACTATTTAACGATTCAGACGATGAGATGGTTGAAAATCTTATGTTTGATCTTCATCTTCAATACGCGTTGCATACCACAAGCTTTGCAGAATAGCCGCTTTCCGATAAAACCTTGAGTCGTTTCCGTAAAAGATGCTATGACTATGAAACGTTACACGATGTGTGTGGATTTATACCATGACTGTGTAAAAGATCTCAGCGACAAAATCGCTAAGATCATGAAAATGAATGGACATATACGTCGTATGGATTCCATGACGATCGAATCCAACATCCGCTTTTTGAGTCGGATGGAACTGATATACACCTGTATATCGAAACTGGTTGTTTATCCTACTAATTATCAACTGGATCAGGTCTCAGAATAGTTGAAACATTATGCAGACCCCAATGATTATAACCGCGTTTTCTATCATCAGAGAAATGAGGATATGGAACAGATGATCCAGATCCTATTTTGTACAGTGAAAGCCTGCTTACACTGTACGAAATAGTTTTTGAGAAAGTGACAGAATACCAGCTTTTTATCAGATGTCTTTCGGAACAGACGGTTGTTGAAAACATAAAGCGCCGCCTAAGGACGAAAGAAGATGTACACTGAATTCATCTTCACTTTAAAATCCCTCGGATCCAAATGCCACTTATAGAAATAAGTCTGGTAAGCAGTGCAGAGGATATGTAGCCAACATTGAAGAAACTGTTGAGAAGAACAGTTCAGTTATATCGGATTATCAATATGATAAAAACCCCCATACTAACAGTCAGATTCTTCAGGAAACTCTTTTAACAAAGAAAAGAGCAGAAGAAGAAATCATCTTGATTACAGATGGCGGCTATGATGGACAAGATAACATTGCACTTGCGAAAGAAAAATGTCAGGCTAATAACAACTGCACTGGTAGGCAAAAGTACACCGGATGTCCTAGGTGATTTTGAGTTTAATGAAGATGGCACACGTTTACTAAGATGCGCAGCAGGGCATGAACCGGTAAGACTGCAGAGTATCCTTTGACCGGAATCATTGTGTTAGATGCCCCAGAACCAGTGTCATCCAAAAGTTCATAAGAAAATTGCCACATTTATAACCTCGAAAAATGCATCAAACAGAGCAAGAATTTAAAGAAACATACAAAGCGAAGAATTTAGTAATTTAGCAAGGCTGAGGAATGGAGTAGAAACGATTCCGTCCACAATTCGACAAAATTATCATCTCGACAAACTTCCAAGAAGCAAACAACGAGGTAAATTCTTTTTTGGAAGCAAGATAGCAGAATTAAATTTCAGAAAACTTTTTACGTTTCTAAAGGGCTGGGGGACTATGCACAAAATCCGTATTAGCTTAAATACAAACCAGAAGTATGCCTATGATTCTAAGCTACTTAATATGCTGATGACAAATCTACTGTGAAATATTCAATTTTCAATACTTTAAAAGAGATATAAACATAGAGAACACGATGTTTAAACCCCAGCATCATGACATTGAGCTATGAATAGTAACAAATATTCTGATCTTTAAAATTTCATTAACAGTCTCAGATATACTTTTATAAAAATAGATTGTTGTGCAAAATAAGGATTATTTAGCGATACTTGATGTTGCTTTAGATAGGAAGAACATTTTTTCATATGTGATATTAAATTTAGTGGATTTTGGGAAGCTAACCTATAAACCGTTCCTATACCAACGTGGTATAACATCAAATAATCTAATTCAAGTTTATATGTAAGCACTAAATTTCTTGACGACATATATTTATATAAACTATCAAATATAAAAAATATATCAAAAACATTACTTTTTTTGCTAGTTATCGTAGAGTTTTTTCGCATGCGGTAATTATAAAGCTTTTCATCTACCAAACATAAATTTGGAGAGTTTAAAAGTAACGTTATAGTGAATAAAAGATCTTCATAAATTTTACCACAGAGAAATTCTATCTTATTTTGATATAAAAATTCTCTCTTAATAAGTTTTGCAAAAGGTGCTATCGTTATTTTCGTTAATAGTTCTTTGTGCTCCGTAATTAAAATAGGATTATCTAAAATTATGTCATTATCAAAGCAAAAATTTTTTTCCAAATGTGAACGTTTATAATCAAAAAATCTATTGATTAAACAAAATGCTATATCTGCGTTATATTTTTGCACTTCCAAATATAACTTATTTAAATATTCTTGATCTAGATAATCATCTGAATCTACAAAACAAATATAATCACCTTTAGCTAACTTTAAACCTAAGTTCCTTGCAAAAGATTGTCCATGATTAGAAATTGAAATCAATTTAATAAATTGATTATATTTTTGAATTTTTTTTAAAGTCGAATCCGTAGAACCATCATTTATTATAATTATCTCATAATCTTTAAAAGACTGCCCTAAAATGGAACTTATACATTCTTCAATATAGTTCTCACAGTTATAGACAGGTACAATAATAGAAATAGCAGGCATATAAAATCCTTTCTAGAGTTTTCTTACTCATAATTTCTTGTTAAGAGGCTTTAATAAATAAGCACTCAAAAAAGCTACAAATCAGTAAATAGATATTGAAATCAAGAAAAGCTCTTGACAAAAAATAAAGTCACGGTAAAAAAAGTATTTATATCACCTCAATATCAAAAGCCACACATTTTCACAACCCTTTTATTCTAAATGAAATAAGAACTATCAACATCTACTAAAAAAATAACAAAAAACTTATTAATTCATAACTTGCGTAATAATAATTAAATAGTTCGAGACTTATCATAATAGGTTGTTTCTTAAACTTTTTTTTCGCTCATTAAATATTTTTTTAGTTGAAATTTATGAATTTTTTTATAAATATTCCTTGGAAGTATTTTATACAAAATAAACTGAATTATAAAAATTGTATTTTTTCTTTTGCTTTTAAATATATAATTATTACTTACCAATTTACTTTCCATTAGAAATAATTGATACTGCTTTTTTATAGGATGTCTATTAAATTTTTCCCAAGGTCGACCTGTCATAGCCCCCAAACAATGATAGAAAACAACTTGATTACTAGCGTGCTTGATATCGTCAATTGTATAAAAATATTTTTTATCTAGTTCATATATATCAAAAGAATCTTCTATACCGAAGATATCATACCCTGCTAAATAATTAAATTCAGGGTTCATTACTTCAATTTTATTTTTTAAAGCTATATTCCAATAATCTTGATCAGCAAATAAATAATCGTCTTTGTCATTAATTATATTTAATATATTCTTGGTTACACATTCTTTCTTCCATATATTTACATTTACTAAATAAACACCTGCATTAAAATATCTATCATCATTCTTAAAATTTATTCTTTTATTATAAATTGGATGGCATGAATCCAACACGGCAGCACAGCATTCCACTTTATCTGGAAGATTAACTATAGGATTAAGGCATATGACATCGGCATCTAGATATAAACATATTTCTTCTTTCACTTGGTCAAATGCAAACCATTTACAATAAGTGGCATAAGAACCTTTCCAGTCTTTAACCTTAGCACTTTCAAAGTATTGTACACATTCTTCCATACTTAAATAAATTAATTTACATTTTTTATTATTACACAGCATTTGTAATTTTGATTTATTATTTGTACTCTCAGAGGTCGTCATAATATATATATTAAAGAAAATATCAAGATTATTTATAAATACCGATGTTAATGATACTCCAACCAATGGCAAATAATCATTTGTTACGCTATAGACTAGGCTCAATGAATTCATAATAGTAACACTTATCCTTTCTAAATAAGGGATAACCCTTTCTTTCGCCAAATAAAATTTATTTAATAAGATCTTCAATTTCTTTGACTTTATATTTAATATCGTAATGTTTGGTGAACTGTATACATTGTTTTTTCATCACCTCATATTTTTCTTTATCATAAGTTAACATTTGAATTCTATCAGCAGCTTCCTTAATATTTTTTATTATATAACCATTATTTTCATTATCTATCATTTTCTTTGCGCCACCAACTTCAGTAGTAATTATAGGTATTCCTAAAGATAAGCTCTCCATACCAAATGTTGAAAAGCCTTCAGTTTTACTTAATATAATGCTTAAAAAAGCTCTCTTTATATATGGGTAAGGATTTTTTTGATAACCTAAAATTCTTATATTTTCATCTAACCCTTCTGTATAAATCATATCACACAGTTTTTTTTCCAAATTTCCACTACCTAAGACAATAATCTTTCTTTCAACTTTTCTTTTCTTTAATTCTTTTGCAAGCTCAATCAATAATAACGGCTGTTTATTTTCATCTAATCTATTACAATATAAAATGTAATTCCTTTCTTCACAATCAATAGATTCTTCTGCTTTTAATTTTATATATTCTAAATTATATCCATTCTCTAGTAATTTAACATTTGTTAAAAAAGGATAAAAACATTTGATGGAATCATATGTCTCTTCAGATATAGCTATAACTTTTTCAGCTTTTTTTAATTTAACGCCTTGTTTAAATCGTAATAAACGTTTTTTCTTTAAATCATATATACTACCATGTATCCAACATAAAAATTTAGTTTTTTTATCAACTAAAAATATAGGTATTAAATAATTAAAAGCGATTTCCACATCGTACTTTTTTTTATAATTTCTTCGAAATAAGTGAGGAAAAAAAAACACAGCACTATTAGTTAAGATTTGTTTAACTTTACTGTCATTGTATTTCAATATGGGGTCAAGTAATTGAATACTAGCATTCAGTTTTTCTACCTTCACATTAGAATGATAATATTCTAAAATATCAATGTCATACTTATTACTATCTAAATGATTTACTATATTGCGCAGAACTGATTCAGCACCTCCACCAAAACTAAATGACCAAATTATGAATAACAATTTTTTTTTCTGAGTAGACATAACAAATGAATTTCCTTTCTTGGATTACTAAATTTCAGCATTATCAAATATAGTTTAACATGTTACTTTCTTTATTTAAACAAGTTTAGCAATCATTTTCTCCTGAAGCTACTAGTATAACAAGTATTAAGTTGTTGATAGTTTAAACAATTACTGCTTAATAGGGATCAATTTCATCACCATTTTATATAGATGGACATATCATCATTGATTTCATCGAAGTTGCGGTATATCTACCCCAACAATTCCTTATCCGAATTCGCACGAATGCCCTTTAACATCTGTTTTATCCACTTGCTAAAGAAGCTTTTAATAATGTTCAGTCATGAGGTATGTGTTGATGTAAACACAAATATAAAACAACTCTCTGGTAACGTTGCAAGGAAAAATCGAAACTTTTATGAGTCTGGATGACCCGTCCTATCACCTTTCAGGTTAGAAGATCAATGCATACGAGCAGCGACAGCATTCCAAGCCGCACATATTCATAATCCCGGCGGACATAATAGTCACGCTCTGTGTTGAATCATGATTAGGAAATTTGTTTGCTACAGCTTAGATGCTCGATCTTTCATCGAATGAAACCGTATATGTTAAATTCTCGCTGTCTGGTATGATGATATTTCCATCATTAGGCTGCATCTCGATCGTTTTTTAAAGCACCACATCATGAATCTTATATTCAAAATCAGGATCTTTGCGTTCCAGCTAATATTTAATCTTGAACGGTTTGATGTCCATCTTTTTGAGATGTTTTGAAACCATGACTTTATAACTGTCTTTAAGCGTAGGTAGCCAGCTCTTCAGCTTGTGTTTGCACATGTTTATGTGACGCATTCAAGGTCACAAGACTTCTGACAAGCGATCCCCCCTATGATCGATCATCAGTAAACTTAACCGAGTGGCCTGAGCGTTTTTCATCAAATTTGACAATATTGAATCCACTGTTGAGATAACGGTTAATATAGCGTCGGACAGTATTCACACTAACATCAAGGCCTTCTACAATAGCTTTATCTGTTTTGACCTCAGACTTCCATAACAACAGACATACAAGGTTAACAACCTATACCTAGATAGTCCTGACTTGATCAGTGATTTCAGATAAGATCATCTGAATATTTATACAACTGTAAGATAATGTTGAAATAATTGACCTCAATAATATTTTTTAGTTAAGTCCCTAATATTAAAACTATCAATAACTTAACTTATACTATACTAGATCTTATTATAAGCATATATATACTACCCATTATTTTAACTTTCTTTTGATTCTGTGTTAATACATCTCTTGTTTCATTTCAAAAAAGATCAATTTTACATTAAATTTATTTTTCTATTGCAAGATTCACACTATCGTTCAAATTTGCAAATATTATTCATTGCCAAAACTATATGCATTTTAGTATACCATTTTTCTCTTTTAAAATAAAGATTTTCCCACCATCTAGGGTATAATTCATTTAAATAATTTACTAACTTAATTTGTAACTGTCTTTTCTTTGACAATTTAGATTTTCCAATTCGAGTATATGCATAAAACAAATTACAAATGCATACATATTCCATTTCGTTATGATATGTACTATTCTCACTTTTAAAATTTGTAATTAAATTTAAGATTTCGATTATATCAAGATTTTTCTCATTCCCCATCGCCATTATTGATCTTGGTCTTTGTCTATAATAATAAAGTGGTTTCTGTATATAAACAATATCAAGTTCTTGGCATAAATAGATTCTCAATACAGTACCAAGGTCTTCATACCAAAAACCTTCAGGAAAAGAAATATTATTTTGTACAAATAGAGATTTCTTAAAAACTTTATTCCAAACTGCTGGGGGAGAAATGAATGCATCCTTTTGAATAGACCCTGCGTATCCCTTCAATGCACTAATGTGTTTTTTGTTTTTACAAGTGAAATAATTATAAAAATCATATAAGATTATATCTGGCTTACGTTGATTTAATATTTGACACACCCTATTTATTAATGTCTCATCTATAAAATCATCACTATCTATAAATAGCAAATAATCACCTTTCGCCTCATTTAATCCATAATTACGAGCAGAACTTAATCCTCCATTTTTCTTTTTAATTAGCCGAAAGTTCTTATTATTATACAAATATTCAGTCACAACAGTAATGCTATTATCTAGTGAACCGTCATCTATTAAAACAACTTCTAGAAATTTCTTTCCTTTTGTCTGCTTTGAAATTGAATGCAAACATTCCTCTATATATTCATAAACGTTATAGAAAGGAATAATTATAGATAATAAAATATTATCTATTTCCCGTACAGGCAAATTGATCAACCACCTTTCTTAATAATCATATCACTTATATCATTTTATAGTCAAACAAATAGTTTTTATCTTCAACAAAGCCTTTCAAAACTTTTTTCAAAATTAATGATTTGAGTATTCATATACCAACCTGAAATTCGCTATCTTAACATTATAATACAAGACATTAATTGATTAAATACTTTGGCTTAGTTAACGAATAGTGAACCTAAAGATCAAGCTACAGGATAAAGATCAAACAACTGATTGTATTTCACCTCATGTCTCGTGATTTTACAAGGATACCCTTTAATTTCTTTGGTTAAGCATTCGTCATTTCATTCAAGTCCATTTTCAGATATCTTCTAACGAATACAAATAAGGCACAATAACGATTGATAAATTTAGTTGCTACCCCTATGTATTTAGTAAAGTTTTCCTGAATCATCTTATCGATAGCGTTTACGGCATTGATATGTTCGACTTGATTGTGTGCCTTATGTCCTTCCAAAGGCTTTATCTGACAATGACATTTCTTTGCAAAGTCATAACAGGCTGTTTTCCGTCCACAAAGATATACGAACCTTTTGTGATGTATTTTTGAATGATTCTGTTATATTTTTAGTTGTTGGTTGGCCTAAACCAACAGCTTTGAATATCTCGTGGCTGTTTCTATCTGTTGTGGTGACTATACAAAACTTGCTTATGAATTACCCTTAGACTCGCTGGCTCGCCTCTGTGGCGGGCTTTTCTTCTTTCTGGGGTACTCCATTTTGTTGATTCAAGTTCATAAGTTTCATCAAACTCGATAAATCCAATACACTGATCTTCTTGTTCAGCAATCGGTTTTTCTAAGAGAATCATCAAACGATGCATGTGATTGAAAACAGTAGTAGGAGCTAAATCTAATTTGACAGCTATTTCTCGAATAGGAACTAAGGATAATGTGTCAGTAAAGATAACGAGAAGATCATCGACATTGATATGGTACCATTCTGTAATTGTATGCGAATCAAAAGTAAACTTTTATTCACATACTTTGCATAAATATCTTTGCTTTCCTCGGGCAAAACCTTTCTTTATCATGGTATTTTTTGATTACAAATTGGACATTTACAAAGCTTCTCACTCCATATTTGTTGGTTCAATTGAACCATATCCATTAGTTAGCGTTGGATACATGCTTTTTGACTATCAGATAGTTCACTGAATAACTTAATAAATTCTTGATTACACATTATAATTTACTCCTCTATCATGTAAATTATAATCCTTTTCATTGAACTAGTTATCCCATTAATTGGACAGTCTATCTCTTTTTTTTACTTTTATATCTACTATTCGTTAACTAAGCCTTCAAATATTCTTTATTTACTTTACTAACACTTATTTCTTCAGTCTTCTTTAATTGCATAGTTATTAAATCTCATCATTAATTTTTTTGTTATAACAACTAGAACTGCTTGAATAAAATACGCAATAATTACTCCAGTTAACCCTAATAATTGAATTAGCACAAAAATTATTAATAAGTAAATTATATTTATAACTAATAGAATAGGTAAATTATACTTTATATATCCCATAGCCATAAACAAACTGTGTAAACCTGATGTTCCATTTGTATATGATATAAAAGCTAGATACAAAATAAATGGAAATAAATTTCTATATCCATCATCAAAAAATATATGAAACCAATATTTATAAGTTAATAATACACCTATACAAACAAATATGAATATTATAGTCATCCCTTTCTCTAGTCTATCTGATAGTTTCCTTGCCTCTTTATACTTTTTATCGTTTACTAATTTATTCATTTCTGGATACACAATCTGTGAGATAGGTTCACCCAATTTATTAATAATTACACCCAGTTTTTCAAAGACACTATATACCGTTGTGATTGTAAAACCCAGATATTTATTTATTATAAATTGCGCAATATAATTAATCGGCAAATCAATTGTTGATGTTATATTGCTATAAAAACTAAATTTAAAATATGACTTATCAACACGTAATTTAACTTTGTAAAAGTCCAATAAATCATTTTCCTTTAATACAATCGCTGTATAGAAAATTAGCAATAAGTTATATATAAGCACATATATCATTTCGAAAACAAAATAACCTAACATATCTGCTTTGATTATAAACATAAAACCAAACCCTATCAATTTGATAAGCGTAGCAATCAATTGAGCAGCAACCACATAATTATATTTTTCAAAAGTACGTAAAATTCCCATAGTACTACCTTGAATATAAATACCCAAAGTAAGAATATACATTTGTAAATATACTTTCACATTATTAGGCCAGTCCATAATTTTAATAAACAAATCAATAAAAATAAAGCCAAATATTATAGCGATAACAAGACTGAAAATATCTAACACAATTGACCATTTGATATACATTTTTGCTTCTTCCATATTAGAATTTTTCAAACTCTTTGTCAAATACTTTATTAAACCTTGAAATGATTTAAATGAGAAAAAAGAATAAAACATCATACTGTAAGTTTGAGCCATTATAATTACACCATTTTTCTCTGCGCCTATACCATTGATAATTATTATAGTTGATATAAGACCAAAAACCGAACAAACTCCTTGTCCGGAAAAAATTAGTAAAAAACTCTTAAATAATTTGCTCTCTAATATCTTTTGCAAAGCATATCTCCTCACTTTATTAATACCGCTCTTAACATAGGTAAATTCCATTTATGTACAAAAATTAAAAACAATTTATATTTTAATGGTAATCTTTTGTATATCTTTGCCAGCATTAATCTGTTATTAATATTTTTTTTCGAATTTGCAAAATGAGATTTTATAGTTAAAATATCTATTTCGCTGCATTTCAGCATTCTATAAGTAGTATCGATTACCCCATGATAGACATTCAAATAATCGATATCATAAACAACATTGTTATTTTTTAGAGCAAAATCAAACAAAATTTTTAGCACATAGTCCATATCCATTACCCTCATATTATATGATTTTGTGATTGAACCTTGATTCATACAGTAATAATATAATGCACCTTCGACATAAAAATTAGAATGAGAGACTGACATTATTCTTGGTATTGTTGCTAAATCTTCGTACCATAGATTTTCAGGAAAATAAATATCATTTATCACAAATAAGTCTTTAAGATACATTTTATTACATGCAGACGCATTATGAAATTTATAGATATTTTCAGGTAAATGTTTTTCTACTTTATACTTATTATTGTTCACTATAAAAAAATCACACCATGTAACATTGGCATAGCCCTGTATCAAAGGCTCTACTAGCTTCTCAATATAGTTTTTTGCAATATAATCATCGCTATCTATAAAACATATATATTTATTTATTGCTTTTCTAATCCCAAAATTTCTTGCAGCTCCCAATCCGCCATTTTCTTTATAAAAATATTTTATTCTTAAATCTCTTTCCAAATAATCTTTAGCTATTTTCTCACTGTCATCTGTAGACCCATCATTTACAAGAATTATTTCTATATTAGAATATGTTTGAGATATAATTGAATTTAAGCACCTTTTTAAATATTTTTCAACATTGTAGACAGGTACCACAATTGAAACTCCATTCACTGCATTCATCAAAACACCTGACTCTTCCTTTCTTTTAACAAATACGGAAACTCATAACAATATTTATTCAATTTTCTTCGAATAATTGTAGCTTCGTCATTCCATTCAGGCTGAGCATTAAACACTTGAGTGTTCGAAATTGATAACTTAGGATTAAATTTTTCGAGCTTATGAATATGTGTTTTAATGTCTAATTCTAGAAATTTACACAACTGGTTAACAGAATTTTCATAATTATAAACCAAATCTTCAAAAGATAATCTTAGGATATCATCCGAATAAAAAATATTTTCCTTTTCTCTTATTGCTTGATAAAATCTACAAAATTCAAGAACATCCATAGGAATTGGTATTTGCTGATGATTTTGACTCCAATAATATTTATTTAATATAAAGACATCTCTAGGATCTCTCTCTACAACTATGGCTTTTGCTGTTCCTTTATAAAAATATTTTCCCATTCTATCTAAATTATAAGGCAGTAACAGCTGATCAATTACTACATTTTGACAATCTTTTTCACACAAGTCTTCCACAATTTTAAATATAAATTCATTACAGCATTTATAAAATTTTTCTTCATGTATATAAGATAGTCTAATTTTATTCTTCTTCAAATACATTGAAATCCATTTTCTATTATTTGTAATTTTCATTAATACCAAGCTTATCAGTTTAGGAATTAAATTATTTATATTAGTCTTCTCATTCATATACCAAAATCCAGTATACTCAAAATCTATAAGCGTTGAAATTAAATCTTCAACATAGGTCATAAAATTCTTTGATACTTCTTTTTTATAATTGCCAGCCCACCAATACTTTGAATTGTATAAAGCTTTCATTTCTTTTTTAAATTCTTTTAATGAAATATCACTTCTATAAATATTATTCGATTTCAGCAATTGATCTTCTAAATCGAAGATTCCATGTGGACAATGTAAAAAAACTAACTCATGACTTCCAGTTACATTAGAATTGCCTTCAAATTCACTTAACAAATCTGTTATAGCTGATGATCCTGATCCCATATATCCTGTAGGAATGATCAATTTTCTTCGCATTAATTTTCCCCTCAACTTTCTATACGTATTAAATATAATAGTTAAGAATCCAGATTATGAGCATATACCCTTAAAGTATTACATATTCTGGCAAAATAATCATTAACTAAATTTAGATTTAATCTTTTCCTAGAACCTCTCTTCACACTCAAAAAGCTTATCCATCAACACTTTACTGAATCGAATAGTTTACTTATCTTCCACAGCAAAGCAACTATCAAATATCATAAATAGCATCTATCTTTTTCAGTTCATTAAAGGTATCAGCCTCAATAACATCTGTTATTCTATATTTCTGGATCATTATATCATAGGAATCTATAGTGGAATCAAGGGCAACTTGATCCCAATACTTTTCCTATAGCTTGCTTCATTTTCTTTCCATCTTCATTATTCCAAAAAGAAATGCCAACCATTTGATAACAATTCTCTCCGCCTACTTTCATTTTTGTTATATAGTCTTTCTTCACTTCAAAACACCAATTAACAGAGCGCTCCATTGGTATACATAAATAATTTTTAGAATACTCATATTTTCTAATCAGTTTAGGATTGTATGATAAATTCGATTCAAATACGTAGGCACTTTGCAGTTGATCTCTTACTACATAAATACTAGAAATATTATTAGTTTTATTATATAAAGGATTATCTACAAATTTATCATTGGATATTTTTATTAAAACATCAAATTGTCTTCCTAAGTATCCTTTAACTATTATGATATCTAAGATATTTGCTGCAATTACTGCATTAAACAAAGTATCTATTATTCATTAACGTATAATAAAACCAGTGGTTTCGGTGTATTTAATGTTATAGGCATCATTCTAGATCCAAAACCTGCGTCTAAGAAAAGTGCTTTTTTTGCATGACAGGGCTCTAAATATTCTAATATTTCAAACTGATTTAATGTAAATGCCATTATCTAAACTCCTTTTCTTTTTTATTATAAACTAAACCTTGCTATTTAAACACATATTTTTTCTTTAACGAATAAGTTAACAACTTTGAAGTACCTTTTGCATATAGGATAATCAGCGAAATTATAGAAATGATTTCAATCATTAATTGAGTATCAAACTGTGGTATTAATAAAGTAGCTGGCATCGCTTTAAAATTAGCTAGAAAAGATACTGCAAAATTGTCACCATAACATTAGCAAATAAATTTGCAAGCATTTCAATTATTGTTTCTTACGTGTTTGGGATATATATCAATCACCATTCTGAACTTACTTATACCTAAAACGGCTCTAACATCTTCAGAATTAGAATTCAGTTGATTTAAAAAATTAAAGGCCATTAAATACGGCGAAGAAAAAGTGTATTATACCTGAATCCTTGATGAACCATAGTAACAATGCATCCCTCCTTTTTAAAGAGAGCCTGATAACAAAGATGACGGGATTATGCACTCCGATGGGAATAGTCTTTCCTCTTTGAACTCATGGGTCTCTGGATATTTTTTGAGAAATTTACAATTTCCCGAGTCGTTTCATATAAATCTGTAGTAATATAAGTCATGAAAAAGATTCTCCTAATGTTTGTTTATCTACGTAAATAAATTATAACACATCACGGCACAAAGAGCAGTTAAGAACATCGTGTCTGCTTTTTCAATGCCGTGAAAGGCGTTTTGTGGGCAACACACCATTTGAAAACCTACCCTATGTGTTGAACGCAAAGCAGCTTGCGGAAGCACTACACATATCCAAATCCGGCCCCATAAAATCTGCTAAGCACAGATGATTTCCCAACGGTGAAAATTAGTGGAAGAAAGCTGGTTATGAAACAGAATTTACTGCTCTGGCTGAAAAAGTACACTAATGGTCAAGAACTGTAAAAAATCGAAAACAGCCCACAGGAACGCTCTGAATGAGGTATGTATCGTCGGAGCGTTTTCTATATGAAAATCGCTGTTTTCTCTAATTCAAAAGCTGAACAAAATTACTGAAAAATGTAACTCTTGCAAAACAGGGGGCGAGAAAGGAACTTTTATGAGAACAGGACTTACTAAGCAGCAGAAAACCACAGAAATCTATTTTGACGAACTACCCAATGGCGGAATTGCCGTTTGCACCCACAATACTGACTTGAAGAAGCGACTAACTTCATTTACAGAGCAGTACCCCGACCATTGCACCACGACAGATGAAGCTAGCGAAACAGGCTATAAGGTGTTTGAAGTTGAGAAAGAGCGACTGTCCTTCCGTTTGACTGTCCGTACAGCAAGGAACACAGACAGGCAGCAAGCGATTATGCAAAGCAGAACGGCATCGCATCTGAGCGATAAACGGTAGTACACAAATTTTTAGTAAGATATTTAAGATATCGAAAAGAAGTTTACCTATGAATCAATGAAAAAACAGGAGGGGTTTATTTGAGTAATATTTATGAATATATACGTGTCAGCAGTAAGGATCAGAATGAGGATCGACAGCTTATCGCCCTTAATGAAATAGGCGTTGATCGCTCTATCTGGATAAGAAATCCGGCAAAGACTTTGACCATCCGCAGTACAAGAAGCTGCAGCGAAAATTAAAAAAAGACGATCAGCTTCACATCAAGAGCATAGCCCCCTTGGACGCAACTATGAAGAAATCTTGTAGCCATGGAGGGCACGAAAAAAGCATCGACATTGTGGTGTTGGATGTGCCCCTGCTTGATACCCGTTGTGGTAAGGACTTAATTGGAACTTTCCTATCGACATTGTTTTACAGGTTTTATCCTTTGTTACAGAAAATGAACGTACCAACATCAAACAGCGTTAAACTGAGAGGATTGCAGCAGGAAAAGCAAAAGGTGCCAAGTTTGGCAGATCGCCCTTGCCGCCACCGGACAACTTTTATGAGGTACACAAAGCATGGTGAAGCAAAAAGCTTACGCTGAAAGAAGTGGCAAATGCCTGCAATATGCCTGATGGCACATTCTACGGAAAGGCGAGAAAATTTAAAAATGTACCTATGCAAATTACAAAAAAAGATACAAATAGAGCCAAACATTTTCAGCTCAACACCTTGAAAAATGGCTATTTTCGATATATTATAATCGTATTGTTATACGAACCTCAAAGTGTAAAGGCACACCTTTACAAAACGGGGTATCGTTTTTGTTTAAGCCACCCTTTTAAAGCAAATTATTCAAAGGAGCAGCAACATATGGAAAAGGTTTTATATATTGTTATGCCGGCATATAACGAAGCCGAGAACATTGAAAACACAATAGATGCATGGTATCCGATTGTCGAGAAACACGCAGCTAACGGTCTTTCACGCTTAGTTATCATCAATGATGGTAGCAAAGATAATACCTACAGCATCATGCAAGAATATGCCAAAATACGTCCACTTTTTCAACCTTTGACAAAACCGAATGGTGGGCATGGGTCTACGGTATTATATGGGTATCGTTATGCAATCGAAAACGACGCGGATATGGTGTTCCAAACGGATTCCGATGGCCAGACGAATCCAGCAGAGTTCGACGTATTTTGGAAGTTGATGGATGAGAATGACGCTGTCATCGGAAATCGTGTTGTTCGTGGGGATGGCAAAGACAGAAAGTTTGTGGAAAACACGGTGTGCTTTTTGCTGAGATTGATTTTTGGTGTCAAAGTAAAAGATGCAAATGCTCCGTTCAGACTGATGAAAACCGACCTTCTGAAGAAATATATTGACAAGTTACCCAAAGACTTTAGTTTGCCCAATATTATGTTTACAACCTACTTTGTTTATTTCAAAGAAAAGGTAGCGTTTAAAGAGATCACCTTTAAGCCCCGACAGGGTGGAACAAACTCCATTAATATTAAGAAAATTATTAAAATCGGCTGGAAAGCACTGGGGGATTTCATTGAATTGCGTAAGGAAATTGACAAATGATAAATGCAAGAGGAAAATATTGGAATAAAATTATAAAACTATTTGATAACCGCATTTTTCTTATATTTTTAGCCGTTGCTTGTAGCTTAATTTGGGCTGAGCAATGCAGTATATCTTTCTTTAATAGAGGGTACTCAGGAACAGATTCTTCTGTTTTCCGCTATGTCGCATACGCCTTTTCCAAGGGAAAAATCCCATATAGAGACAGTTTTGATCACAAAGGCCCTCTTATTTATCTGATAAATTATTTAGGCCTGCAAATTCATCCTCAATTCGGCGTATGGCTGTTGGAAGTGCTGGCACTTTTTGTTACAACCGTTTTCCTCTATAAGTGCGCCAAGCAAGCGTGCAACAATTCTTTTTTCGCAACGATAGCGACCTTTGCCTCACTTTCCATGCTCTCGGTATTCTTTGAGGGCGGAAATCTGACAGAAGAATATGCTATGCCTTGTATTGCGGTTGCTGTATATATTTTTAGTGAATATTTTCAAAGGAAAGAAGTGGCATCTTGGAAACTGATCGTATGTGGATTCTGTGGCGGTTTCGTGTTGATGTTGCGTCCTAATATGGCGGTTGCATGGTTTGTGTTTCCAATATTCATTTTAATAAGTGAATTACGGCAAAAGACATATCTCCGACTTTTGCGCTATTGCATTTGGTTTATCGTGGGTGTTATTGTGGCGGTTGCTCCGTTTATTGCTTACTTTGCATATCAAGGCGCATTGAAAGACTTATGGAATGCTTATATTCAGTTTAACCTACAATACTCTGACGAAGTTACACTGTTTTCTCTGGCAAAAGCTCTATATAACTTTCTTTCTCCGATAATTGTTCTTGCGCTCATTGTTGATCTTTTTGATATTTTTCTAAAAAAGTTTGAATTAATAAATATTGCGTACTTTTCATTTATCGTGGTGTCGCTTCTTGCTCTGTCCATGTCAGGACGTACCTACGGTCACTACGGCATGATTATGATCCCAGCCTGTGCTTACCCGATTGCCTCGTTGTTATCTAAGTGTGAAAAAGGGGGTTGGTTCTGCCGAATAACTATATTATCATTTGTTTCTGTCCTCATGCTTACATCCTGGCTATGCCCTTTACTTATTGCTGCCAGAAATATATGTCGAGGTGTATATATCCCAATTGATGAAAATGTTAACAGTGTTGTATCCTTTGTAAAAGATAACTCTACGGCTGATGAGGAAATACTTGTTGTCGGAAACAATAATGAGATTTATCTTCTCAGCGAAAGATTATCAGCATCAAAGTATTCTTATCAAAGACCGATTTCTTCTGTGAGCGAAGCGATTTATGATGAATTTTATGCAGAAATCGAAGAAACCAACCCCAAGCTTGTTATAGTAAGCGAAGAATTAGATGGCATATCCGAGTTCCTGGAATCAAACGCATATGTATCCGTGTATTCGAAAGATGTGTACGACATATATATGCAGACACCGGAGGAGTAAGATGAAATATGATTATCTTGTGGTAGACGTAGGACTTTACAGTGCTGTGTTTGAGACGGTTATTAGCAGGGAGCATAGTTCCGAGTGGAAACTTTGGGATGAAATTTATTATCTTGGCAATGATGAGAAGAATGGAATACTGCATCAAAAGTATAGAGAGCTTGCTGACAAAGAAAAAAATGTTATTTTTGGAGGAAGACTCGGCGAATACAAATACTATGACGTGGATGCTATAATGGCACAAGCTATTTTTATGGCACAGCAAGAATTGAGGTGCGGATAATGATGAAAATTATTGAGCTCCTAAAAAAATATAAATCCGTCCTGTCATATCTCTTCTTCGGTGTATGCACAACTGTAATCAATGTTGTAACATATAACATTTGCTATGACAATTTTCAGATCGCAAATGTGCCTTCTGTAATAATCGCTTGGATTTTTGCAGTTGTCTTCGCCTACATAACAAATAAACTGTTTGTTTTTGATAGCAAGGCGTTTGAAAGTAAAATTCTATTAAGGGAGATATTATCCTTTTGTAGTTGCCGTATTCTTACTGGACTATTGGATATTGGGATTATGTATCTTGCCGTAGATATTATGGCGTGCACCCCTACTTTATGGAAGTTTTTATCCAATATACTTGTCATTGTTCTAAACTATGTTGCTAGCCGGCTGCTTATTTTCAAAAAAATAAAAGCGTCCCAAACTTGGACGGAAGTGCGAGAAATTAAGTTTTAAAATAACACGGGTGACAATGATCCTAAAGAAGTTTAAAGGCTTAGAAGAGGTTTTCCGCACATTGCGTTGGATAACCTTTTTGAAGTATCTTTTTCTTTGATTTAGAGCCTTTTATAATGTTTTCTTAGCATTATAAAATGGCTCTTTTATTTTTTGCCGAAACTCGAATCCCTATTTGCATGAACAGCGATTAGTGTATAATATATAATGTGTTCACATTAGAAGGAGAAAAACGGAACATGAACAAGCAAGAAAGTGATTTGATGAACATCTTGATGCTGGAGCCCTATATCAATCAGAGAGTCCTGGTTGATTTGTGCGGGCATTCACTCGGAATTGTAAATAAATCGATAAAGAATCTAATCAAAGACGGATATCTGGATGATAAGATTTCACCTACTCCAAAAGCAATTAAAGAATTCAGAGTGAGGAAACCAAGGAATGCAATCATTCTGGCAGCTGGCTTTGGAATGCGAATGGTACCAATTAATATGGAAACACCAAAAGCACTTTTGGAAGTTAATGGCGAGACTTTGATTGAGCGTATCATTCAACAGCTTCATGAGGTAGGCATTACTGAGATTTATGTAGTCGTTGGTTTTATGAAGGAACGGTTCGAATTTCTGATAGACGAGTATGGAATAAAACTGGTTGTCAATTCGGATTATGTATCCAAGAATAATCTTCATTCTCTCACTATGATGAAAGAGCATATATCCAATACATACATCATCCCAAGTGATGTCTGGTGTGATCAGAATCCTTTTAATCAATACGAATTATACTCCTGGTATATGGTCAGTGATCTTGTTGATAATGATAGCTCTGTCCGGGTAAATCGAAAGATGGAACTTGTTTCTGTGTCGGAAAGAGCTGCAGGAAATGCAATGATTGGTATATCTTACTTGCTAGAGGAAGATGCAGCTGTTTTACGGAAGCGTCTTGAAAAGCTGTCTCAGGATCATAGATTTGATAATTCATTCTGGGAAGAAGCACTATATGAAAAAGATAAAATGTTCATTGTAGCCCGTATCGTTCATTCGATGGACGTGGTTGAAATCAATACTTATGAGCAGTTAAGAGCGTTAGATGGTGATTCCAATCAATTGAAATCAGAAGCGATTTCTGTCATTGCTAAAGCTCTTGGTGTTGAGATGGATGATGTGGTCAACATTGAAGTTCTGAAAAAGGGGATGACGAACCGTTCATTTCTATTTACTTGTTATGGTAGACGGTATATCATGCGTATCCCAGGGGAAGGTACAGAACAACTGATCAATCGAAGACAGGAAGCCGCAGTTTATGATGTGATTGGTAATAAGAATCTATGTGACGAAATCTTTTATATTAATCCGGAAAATGGATATAAGATCACGGCGTTTCTTGAAGGATCGAGAGTTTGCAGACCAGATAATATGGATGATTTAAAACTTTGTATGAAGCGTCTGAAGGAATTCCACGCGATGAAACTTACAGTTAATCATGAGTTTGATATTTTCGGTCAGATAGAATTTTATGAAAGTCTGTGGAATGGTGTACCTTCTGTTTACCGGGATTATAAGAAAACGAAAGAGAATGTGCTGTCTTTGAAAAATTACATAGATGCACATGCTGGGGAAAAGTGTCTGACCCATATTGATGCTGTTTCTGATAATTTCTTAATCTCTGATGATCAGATTCGACTGATTGACTGGGAATACGCCGGCATGCAGGATCCACATGTGGATATTGCCATGTTCTGCATTTATGCGATGTATAATAAACGACAAACAGATAGACTAATAAATATCTATTTTGAGAATCTATGTCCGGAAGAAATAAAAATAAAAATTTATTGCTATATTGCTGCCTGCGGTCTTTTGTGGAGTAACTGGTGTGAATACAAGAGAAATCTCGGTGTTGAGTTTGGTGAGTATTCTTTAAGACAGTATCGTTATGCAAAAGAATATTATAAGTTTGTGCAGGAAGAAATCACAAAGGAAGTGGAATGATGAACAAAGTTGAAAGAGCGATCATCATGGCTGCAGGGATTGGAAAGAGAATGCAGCCGGTAACATTGGAAACACCAAAACCTTTGGTCAGAGTGAACGGTACTCGAATGATCGATACTGTTATCAAGGGGCTGCATGAAAATGGAATCACAGAAATCTATGTGGTAGTCGGATATCTGAAGGAATTGTTTTATTGTCTGGAAGAGGAATATCCGGGAGTAACAATCATAGATAATCCTTATTATGATACCTGCAACAACATTGCCTCCTTGTATGTAGCAAGAGAATACATCCAGAATGCTATTATATTGGATGGAGATCAGATCATTTATAATCCAGATATTCTGAAACCGGAATTTGAACGTTCGGGATATAACTGTGTATGGGCAGATGATGAAACAGAAGAATGGCTTCTAACTGTAGATAACGGAGTCGTTCAGTCCTGCAGTCGAACCGGAGGAAAAGGTGGCTGGCAATTGTTCAGTATCTCAAGATGGTCGGAAGATGATGGAAAGAAGCTGAAACGACACCTTGAGATAGAATTTGAAGAGAAGAAAAACCATCAAATCTACTGGGATGATGTTGCCATGTTCTGCTATCCACAGGAGTACCAGCTGGGTGTTCGCCAGATGCATTATGGGGATATCATTGAGATTGATACTTTAAGCGAACTTGCTCAGATTGATCCGGAGTATAGCTGCTATTTAGGGGGAATTTGAAAATGTCACAAACAAACAGTAAGCCCAGTGTTTCTGAAAGAAAGAAGATTGACTGGATGATCACATTGGTTCCGCTTGGAATCATAATTATACTTTGTGTATTGTTCTTCTTTATGCCAGAGCAGTCCAATGCAGTCCTCAGCCAGATTCGCTTTTTCTTTGGAGACACGCTTGGAACCTATTATCTGATCATAGGTTTGGGAATCTTCCTGATTTCCTTGTATGTGGCTGCATCTAAATATGGTGATATAGTTCTTGGTGGTAAGGAAGAAAAGCCTAGGTATTCCTTCTTCGCGTGGGGAAGTATGATGTTTACCTGTGGTCTTGCAGCTGACATTTTGTTTTATTCTTTCTCTGAATGGTTCATGTATGCAGCAGATCCACATCTTGCAGAAATGGGAAGTATCCAGGAATGGGCAGGTGTGTTCCCACTGTTTCACTGGAGCTTAATTCCTTGGGGCTTCTATCTTATGTTGGCTGTCGCTTTTGGTTTTATGCTTCATGTCAGAAAGAGAAGCAGACAGAAGTACTCCGAAGCTTGCAGACCGATTTTAGGAAAACACACAGATGGTATCGCTGGCCATATTATCGACCTGTTAGCAGTATTTGCCCTTCTTGCAGGAACAGCAACCACCTTCAGTATTGCAACGCCTTTGATGGCCGATATTATTAACAGCTTGTTTGGCATTCATTTGAACACAACTGTTGTTACAATTATCATCCTAATTATTACTTGCGCTGTTTATACATATTCTTTGCTTCACGGTTTTAAGGGCATTAGTATTCTTGCAAAGGCATGTATTTATATGTTCTTTGGCTTACTTTTGATTGTTCTGCTGTTTGGTGGAGAGACAAAATACATCATCGAAACTGGTGTTACATCTCTCGGTAAAATGATTCAGAACTTCTTCGAGCTTTCAACATTTACTGATCCTGAAAGAACAACTTCCTTCCCGCAGAACTGGACAATTTATTACTGGGCTTATTGGATGGTATGGTGTGTAGCTGCTCCCTTCTTCATCGGCAACATTTCAAGAGGCAGAACCGTACGACAGACCATTTTGGGTGGTTACGTGTTCGGCGTTGGCTCTACTATCTTAAGTTTTATAATCCTTGGAAATTATTCCATGGGATTACAGGTTTCCGGTGCTGCAGATTTCTTGACGCAGTATACAGCAACAGGAGATGCGTATGAACTAATTACTTCTATCATTGCAACAATGTCTTGTGCTCCGTTAATCTTTGTGTTGGTGTTGATCACCATGATCGCATTCTATGCAACGTCCTTTGATTCAATTGCATTGACAGCATCCTGTTATAGCTATCATAAACTGGCAGAGAATGAGCAGCCGCATAAGCTGATCCAGTTGATGTGGTGTATTCTTTTGATCTTGCTTCCAATTGCTTTGATTTTTGCGGAGAGTTCTATTAACAACTTACAATCTGTAAGTATTGTCGCAGCGTTCCCGATAGGATTTGTCATGATCTTGATTGTTTGGAGCTTTCTCAAGGATGCAAAGAGATATATGAAAGAGTAAAATCCTGTGCTCATCTGATACTTGAATGAAGTGTCAGGTGGGCTTTTTCTTGCCCTATTTCTGCTTGTTATAAAGCCGATGAGATATCTATAACTGCACAGCAGATCAGAAAATACTGGGAGAGGGAAATGAGAGTTGAGATACTCTGTGAGAGTATGACGATGAAGAGTTTATGGAATGTGCTGATAGCTTTTAAAGATTATCTCATTTTATACTGCGAAGAGACTAAAATTATATATTGTATAAAAGATGGAAAACTTTTTGTGAGTCGGAAAGAGAAGTCAATCACAAAGGCTACAGTGGAACTGACATTTGAAAAAGCGATAGAGCTGGATGGAAAGGTAAATGGTTCGAAGAAGTGGGTGCGTTTGGAGCAAGATTTTTATTCAAAACCGTTTAGTACTCCACCACTTCCTGTGTGTTTACTAATGATCATAACATTTCAGATGAATCGCCTTTAAAAAGTTAAATTTATATTACAATTTTCAGTCATTCAGAATTTTCCACCCCATTTTTTTTTCATTTTGTTGTATCATAGTACTATTCTTCAAAGGAGGAATCTCATGAAAAAACGATTGTTATCTATGCTAGCCTTAATGTGTGTCATGACCGCCTGTACGCAGGCTGACAATAAAACAACACCTGAACCCAGTACCAATCCCGTGATCAGTGTTGTCGATCTGCCGGAAACTCAGGCGCCGATCGCTCAGCCGGAATTTGAAACCACCTGGGCTTTGACTTCAACCGACGGCTACGGAGTACTCGACAGTACGTTTTCCAAAATCAAAATTATTATGAATTCACCCGGCACCGAAATCTTTGGCGTTCAGACCTACCACGAAGGTCTGCCGCTGATCCAGGGCATCACTTATCACCTCAGCTTTGATCTCAGCTCAACAATTGAACGTCCGGTTGAGGTGTTCATCATGAACGTGGACAACAGTGCAATCGAATTCAATCAGATGCTGACCGCCACAGAAAACGGCTCACATTATGAGTTCGACATCAAAATTCAAGGAAACACCTCGTGGAATGGACGTCTGGCCTTCAATACAGGCGCGCCAACAGCCGAAACAACCTACGACTACCATGAAGTTACCATTTCCAATTTGATCTTCCAGGAGGCTTCTAACGGACCGACAGAGCCTAATATCAAAATCAATCAGACAGGTTACCTGCCGAACAGCCAAAAAAAGGTGGTCTTCCCCTTTGATCAGGGAGATTGCTTCCAGGTTATCGATGTGAATACCAACACCGTTGTCTATACCGCACCGATCTTACGCAAGCTCTATAATGAAAGCACCAAAGAAACAACATTCTACGGCGACTTCAGCGATTTTACAACACCGGGCCGTTACCGCCTGCAGTCTCAGCTCAACGGTACTTCCTTTGAATTTGAAATTCAGGACAATCTGTACCATAGCTTGCTGGATCAGACCGTGAAAATGCTCTCTTTGCAGCGATGTGGGGCGGAATTGACAGAAGACTGGGCAGCCGCCTTCGCCCATGCCCAATGCCATACGCAGACGGCAACTCTCTACGGTACTGATCAAGAACTCGACGTCAGCGGGGGCTGGCATGATGCCGGCGACTATGGACGCTATGTTCCAACCGGTGCCAAAGCTGTCATTGATCTGATGCTCGCCTATCAAATCAATCCTGATTTGTTTACTGACACTATCGGCATTCCAGAAAGCGGCAATGGCATCGCAGATATTCTGGATGAGGCTCGTGTCGAATTGGAATGGCTGCTTAAAATGCAGAATGGCTGGGGCGGCGTTTATGACAAGGTCGTCACTGCCCAGTTCCCTGATTTCATCAAACCCGATCAGGACACTGCCCCTCTTTATGTCATGCAGGAAATGACCACATCCGCTGGGGATTTTGTCGGAGCAATGGCTTTAGCCTACTCGGTATTCAAAGATGTGGATGCGGATTTTGCACAGCGTTGTCTGGATGCAGCCAAGCTTTCCTGGGATTATTTGCAATCAGCCACACTTTCCGTCTACACCAACCCTGAAGGCTTCTCTGCCGGGCAATACAGTGACGACAACGATACGGATGAGCGTTACCTTGCCTCTGCTGCCTTGTATGCTGCGACTGGTGAACAGAAATATCTTGATTCTGTAAAATCAATCTTCCAGGCCAGTGCCGATCAGCTGACTGGCGTTCAATGGAAGACCATGGGCTCTTACGGCACCTATCTGATGCTGAAGCTGTCGGATGTTCAGAATACAGATGCAGCATTTTATCAGCAGCTGCTTTCCAAACTGATTTCAGACGCAGAACATGTTCTCAACGCAACTTCCAATGATGGCTACTTTGTTTCGTTATACTCCGCCTATGCCTGGGGCAGCAATGCGGATATTGCCAATAACGGCATGCTTTTAGCCCTGGCCAATGATATTCGTGCGAATATCAATTACGCCAACAGTTCAGCTGATCACCTGCATTATTTATTGGGCCGCAATAGTCTGAATATTTCCTTCGTCACCAATACTGGAACACTTTCCCCGCAGCATCTGCATCATCGTCCAGCCTCAGCAGCGAAAGCGCTGCTCCCCGGGGCTTTGGTCGGCGGACCGGATTCTGCGCTGGAGGATCCGATTACGCAGTCCATGTTCAATGGCGAAACGGCTCCGGCCAAATGTTATGTCGATGATGCTGAAAGCTATTCAACCAATGAAGTTGCGATTTATTGGAATTCGCCGCTCGTCGCCTTGATCAGTGCGGTCGAAAAAGCCAACTGATTTCAGACTTGTATCACTATGAAAAAAGATCAGAGTTCCCATCACTTTAAGGGAATCTGATCTTTTTTACTTTTGGATGTCAGCGTTTCAGACTGAAATCTAATTATTTGCAATGCTTCGCTGACGGCAGGCTTTCCTCCTGATTGATTTGAAAGTAAGGTGAATCTGATTTTGTAATCGCTACGATTCCGTCTACCGCTTCATACAAAACCATCATCTCGCTCAGCATTTTCTGCTGATTGAGATTGAGACCTTGCTGAGGCTCTTCGATGATTAACTTCGCCCCAGTTTCAAACACGGTCATATAATATAACAAAGTAACCAACCAGGCAGTACCTTCTAATGAAGTTTCGTTTAACAGTACCCGCTGATCGCCATTGACCAGCCAGTCTTCACCATTATTCCAAACTAAATAGCCGCCTAAGATCGCTTTTGCCCGAGCCAAGGATGCCCGATATACATAAGGATTGGACAGACCGCATTCTGCCATCCGCTTCTCCGCAATACCGGCAAACCCTCTTTTTAATAATGGCCTCAGTTTTTCCTGAATCGCTTTTAAAGCGCTGTCTTCACTTAAACGATCTTCCAGGACAACGAAGGTCTCACGTCTTTCGCCTTGCATTTCTTCATTGTTAAATTCAACCACAATATTCCCTCTCTTTCACTCAAAAACGTGAACTTCCTCATCTTACCGCACTCTTGAATTAAAGACAAGAGGAGAATTCAGAGTTCAGAAAAAAATAGATCAAAGAACGGAAAAAATGTTGAACTTACCCGTTATTCAGGAATTCTTTTGCCTCTTTTTCGCTTCTTTTTACAAAAATAAAGACCCGAATTTCTTCGAGCCTTCATCCTTAATCAAAATGGAAATCAACCACGCAGAACAGCCTGGCAGTCTTTTCCCAAACGTGCTAAGACTGTCTGATGAACTTCCTGAATTTCCTGATCGGTTAAGGTGTGGTCTTCAGACTGATAGACAATGGACAGGGCTATCGATTTTTTTCCGCTTTCCACATGTTCCCCCTGATAGACATCGAAGACTTCAACCTGCTTCACCATCCGCTTGCCCGCCGCTTTAATCGTTTTCATCAGCTGCTCAGCTTTGATGTTTTCCTCTACTACCAGGGCAATATCCCGATGGACGGCCGGGAATCGGTTGATCGCTGAGAACTTCACCTTGCTGGCTTTGCTTTCCAACAGTAAATCCAGCTTCCATTCGCCATAAACGGCTTTGCCAATACCCAGTTCTTTAGCCAGCACTGGATGAATCTCACCCAATATACCCAAGCACTGATTACCCAGCATGACACAGGCGCTGCGGTACGGATGGAAATGCTCCTGATCTATGTTATTCTCCTGGAAGCTGATGCGTTCTGCCGCAAAGCCCAATTTGCGCAGAGTCTCCGTGAGCACGCCTTTAGCCGTGAAGAAATCACTGCGGATATCGATTCGATTCAATTTGGAATTTTGCAGTGAATCAGACAGAACCATCGCAAAGCGTTCCTGCTGCTGATCAACGGCATAGACACTGGAAATTTCAAACAAATTGACATGTTCATTTTTGTGATTTTGATTGTAAGCCAGACACTCCAGCAGACTCATCATCAGCGACGTCCGGACATATTTGCGCTCTTCACTCATTGGGGCCGCCAAGGCAACAGCCTCGCCCAGCGGCATCAGCGCGTTATCAATAAATTTCTGGGATACCAAAGTATAGGTGACGACTTCAGACAGACCCAAACCGGTCAGCGATGTGCGAAGACTGCGGCGCATTTGCTGACGATCCGTCAGCTCACCGACTGTGGCTTCCATGGTTGGCAGCGTTGTCTTCAGATCTTCATAGCCCAAAAGCCGGATAATTTCCTCATCGATATCCTCGCGAATATTCAAATCTGTTCGATAAGAAGGAATGGTGCAGGTGAAGCTGTCACCCTCGACAATCGGATTGAGATCCAAATCCTTCAAGACGCCGACGACCTGATCCATTGTGAATACCGTGCCTAGCAGCGTGTTGCAGTGGGTCAACGTTTCCGTCACAGTTTTCACGGAGTCCTCAATCGTACCGACCATGACGTTTTCCTCAAAGCCTTCCGCTTCTGCCAGTTCCTTTAATAACTGAACGGAGCGATCCACAGCCTTGATCGGCGCCATCGGTTCAATACCTTTGGTGAAGTGCATGGCTGCTTCTGTGCTCAGCCCCAACCGACGGGCTGTATTCCGGATCGAAACCGCGTTGAAGACCGCGGCTTCAATAAAGATACTCGTCGTGGATTCATCAATCTTACTTTCCTCGCCGCCCATAATTCCGGCAATCCCTGTCGGCTGTCCGCCCGTCGTGATCAACAGATCGCCTTTTTTGATTTCGTAGTCCTGACCATCCAGTGCCTGCATCGTCATTTCCACATCATCAACAACGGTAATTTCATGATGCGGCAGCTTGCTCAGATCATAGTAATGCAGCGGCTGACCAGTTTCCACCATGACAAAGTTGGAAATATCAACCACATTATTAATCGATTTAATTCCATAAGCGTGCAGATAGTTTGCCAGCCATTTTGGCGATGGCCCAACCTTAACATGATTGACAACCTTGCCGACAAAAACTGGGCATTTCTCAGTCTTACTTGCAATTTTGAAGCTGCCGGCCGTTCCGATCTTGCTTGCCGCTTCGCAAGAAGGCCAGGTCACCTTACGGTGCAGCACCGCACCGACTTCCTTGGCCAGATTCCACATCGCGTTGCAATCCGCACGATTCGGCGTTAAACCGATATCAAGGATCGTATCATCCAGCCCCAGATATTCCAGAACACGCGTTTCCCCAACCGGGGCTTCCTCATCCAACACATAAATACCGCTCAGCTGTTCTTCAGTCTGGGCTTTTTTATCCACACCCAGCTCTGAAAGACTGCAGATCATTCCATTGGATTCGACGCCGCGTACCTTGGCTGGCTTAATCTGAAACCCACCTGCCAACACAGCACCGACTTTAGAAACGATGACTTTTTGACCGGCCTTGACATTCGGAGCACCGCAGACAATGTTCAACACTTCATCACCAACATCAACAGTTGTTACATGCAGATGATCACTGTCTGGATGATTCTCACAGGTTAAAACCTTGCCAATTACCAAATTTGTGCCCTCGGCCATCTTTTCAATGCCTTCTACCTCAAGTCCGGCAATCGTTAATTTTTCAGCTAAGACCTCCGGTGTGACGCCATCTAAATTGACGTACTCCTTCAGCCAATTCATACTCATTCTCATTTTCTTTTTTCCTCCTTTAACGATTAATCAAAACGATCGAACATTTTGAGGAATCGGGTATCGTTGATGTAGAAATTACGAATATCGTCCACACCGTATTTCAGCATGGCTACCCGTTCAATCCCCACGCCGAAAGCAAAACCGGAGCATTGGGTAGAATCAAAGCCAGCCATTTCCAGAACGTTAGGATGCACCATTCCCGCGCCCAGCACTTCAATCCAGCCGGTACCCTTGCAGACAGGACAGCCCTTGCCGCCGCAGATATGGCAGCTGACATCCACTTCTACGCTCGGCTCGGTGAACTGGAAATAAGAAGGACGGAAACGAATCTGACGGCCTTTGCCAAACATCCGGTCAGCCAAAAACTGCAGCGTTCCCTTTAAGTCTGTCAGCGTGATATTCTTATCAACAACTAATCCTTCGGCCTGCATGAACTGATGAGAATGGGTCGCATCATCATCGTCACGACGGTAAACTTTGCCAGGACAGATGACCTTAATTGGCAGCTGACCCTGCGCCTTTTCCAATTCACGCATCTGAATTGCTGTCGTATGCGTGCGCAGTAATTCCTTCGGATTGATGTAGAATGTATCCTGCATATCGCGAGCCGGATGATCCGCTGGAATATTGGCGCGTTCAAAGTTATAGAAATCCAGCTCCACTTCCGGCCCTTCAGCAACCGTATAGCCCATCCCGATGAACAGATCTTCAATTTCCTGACTGATGAGCGTCAGCGGATGCAGCGTACCCGTGCGAAAGGACACACCTGGCAGCGTGATATCAATTTTTTCTTCCTGCAGCTTTTGATTCATTGCGATTTTTTCCAGGACTGCCATTTTTTCTTCAATCGCAGCTGCGACTGCTTTCTTGCATTCGTTGACTTCCTGGCCAAAGGTTGGTTTTTCTTCTGGCGAAAGATCCTTCATCATCGTCATCAATGACTGAATTGGTCCTTTCTTTCCTAAGGTTGTAATCCGGATCTGCTGCAGCTGCTGCAGATCCTGGCAGGCTTGAATGTCTTCCAGCGCCTGAGCCTGGACTTGCTGAACTTTTTCCATAAACTTGTTCTCCTTCATCATTCAACAAAAAAACGTCGTCCCTAATTCAGGAACGACGGCTCGCGGTACCATCCTGATTTATCTTCTTGTCTTCATAAAGACACTCTAAAGATACACCTTAATTTTCCCGTAACGTGAGGAAAGACGGGGATCATTACTCCCACTATAAAGGTGAATTCGCAGAAACCTTCCGGGCAGAATGGCTCTCAGCGGGTCACCATCCCTCTCTTTTCCCAGGTTCTTCTGTTACTAGTCCTTTAGTTAAACCGCTTTCTAGTTGTTATTATAGCCAGATGAAAATTTTTTTGCAAGCTTTGATTCAAAATGTTCCTTTTTTTCATGCGAACCTTCAAAAAAGTGGACGTACGCGCAGAATATCCTCCTGCTCTTGTAACTCTGCTGCAATCCTTTCCACCTCAGCAGTATCCACATCCAACAACGTATAGGCATAATCACCTTGAGAACGATTCACCAGATTCTCGATATTGATGCCCTCTTTGGAAAACATCCCTGAAATATGCGCCAACATGTTGGGAACATTGCGGTGAAAGCAACAAATTCGTGCCTGACCACTGCGTTCCATGACAACATCCGGCAAATTGACAGAATGACGGATATTTCCGTTTTCCAAATAATCGATCAGCTCTTGGACCGCCATCACTGCGCAATTTTCTTCCGCTTCTTCCGTTGAAGCCCCCAGATGTGGAATGATGGTCACCCCTGATTGACCGGCCAGCTGCGGACTTGGGAAGTCTGCAATATATCCCCGCAGCTGTTTTTCTGCCAAAGCGGTTACAACTGCGGATTCCTCAACCAATCCACCTCTTGCGAAATTCAACAACACAGCATTGTTCTTCATCAAAGCCAATGCTTCAGCATTGATCAAATTCTGCGTCTTCGCATTCAGCGGTACATGCAAAGTGACAAAGTCTGCCTTTTTCAATACTGATTCCAACTTTTCTTCATGTTGGACTTCACGCGACAGTTTCCAAGCGGCATCCACAGAAATATAAGGATCATAGCCGATGACCCGCATCTCCAAAGCCACTGCCAGATTGGCGATTTGAATGCCGATTGCGCCTAAACCAATAACGCCCAGTGTCTTCCCTTTCAGCTCGGTTCCGACAAATCGACTTTTTTCTTTCTCTGTCCGCTGAGTGATCTGCGGATCTATGCCAAGCGAAGCAATCCAATTGACCGCAGGAATCACCGGTCGACACGACAAGACCAACGCACCCAATACAAGTTCTTTAACCGCATTCGCATTAGCACCTGGGGTATTGAAAACAACAATCCCCGCTTCACTGCATCGGGAAATCGGGATGTTATTCGTCCCCGCACCCGCTCGCACGATCGCTTTTAAATTAGCAGGAAAAACCAATTCTTTTAAATCAGCGCTGCGGACTAAAATCGCATCGGCATCCGCAGTTTGATCTGTCAGCTGATAACGATCCGATGGAAGCTGAGCTAACCCAGCCTCCGCAATTTTATTCAAACATTGAATATTTAACATATCGCCTGAGCCTCCTCAAACCGTTTCATGACTTCAACAAGTTTTTCAACACCCTCTATCGGCATGCCATTATAAATCGAAGCACGCATTCCACCGACTGAACGATGACCTTTCAGATTCACTACCCCTTCAGCTTGGGCATAGGCAATAAACTTGGCGTCCAGCTGTGGATCACCCGTCATAAACGGTACGTTCATCATCGAACGATCTTCTTTTTTGACTTCATTCTTAAACAAGGCTGAACTATCAAGATAATCATAAAGCAGCGCGGCCTTGCGTTGATTATAGCTCTGCAGTACTTTCAGATCCTGAAATTCCGTTTCAATCCATTCCAGCACCAGACCTAACATATAGATCGCAAACGTCGGCGGTGTATTGAACATCGATTCATGTTTTACCTGAACGGCATAGCTCATCATTGAAGGCAGCTCCGGTCGTTCTTCGATTAAATCATCACGCACAATCACCACGGTCAATCCAGCAATCCCCATATTTTTCTGCGCTCCCGCAAAAATCAAACCATAGCGGGAAACGTCCATGGGCTCGCTTAAAATACAGCTGGAACAATCCGCAACTAACGGAACATGACCACATTCTGGTAAACTTTTATACTTAGTTCCAATGATCGTGTTGTTTTCACAGAGATAAACATAGTCTAAATCCTGTGGTACTATCACATCTTTTGGAATAGAATGAAAATGATCAGCTTCGCCGCTGGCCAGCACAACACATTCGCCGAACTTGCGGCATTCCTCAATCGCTTTTTTCGTCCATGTTCCAGTATGAATAATTCCTGCTTTCCCTTTAGGTTTCAGTAAATTCATCGGCACCATCGAAAATTGAAGCGAAGCCCCGCCCTGCAGAAACAGAACTCGATAATTTTGCGGAATCTGCAGCAATGTGCGCAGCCGCCGCTCAGTTTCGCGGACGATTTCCAAAAAGGTGGAGGATCGATGACTCATCTCCATAACAGACTGTCCGGAAGTTCCATACTCCAATAATTGAGCTGCCGCTTTCTGAACGACCATCAAAGGCAGCTGGCTTGGACCAGCGCTGAAATTAAGTACTCTTGTCATAACTCCATCCTCTTTTCTAATCCTTCTCATTCTAGCACTACTGGTTTATGCTCGCAACGCAATTTTCAGTATTATTTCAGTTTTTGTTTCATTATTTCATGTAACAAACGTGAAATAAAACTATTGGAGTGTTTTATATCTCCACACAAAAAGAGTCGATTGCACAAAGCACCAAGAATCGGCAGAAGCAGCTTGCTATTCCACAGATTGTGGACAATACGATTCAGATAAAAATTTCGTTTAATCAGAGGTTTCACCTTGAACTTGCGATATTTGCGTCGTAAGTTCGAGGTGAAGAGATTTTGATTCAATTCCGTAAAGGAAGAAAGCGATGTGAAAATTCTTATTGCATGGCTTCTACCATCAATGGGTCTGTTTTCCTCTGGTAAGCGGGTATCGGAAATATAGTCATCGCCGCAATGAATATAGTTCAGTTCTTACATCGTATGTACCTCCAGTAAAGTTCCAACACTTCAGATAGAGATAAGAAAAAGGCGATACCTAGTTGCTAAAACCAAACATCGCCAATTTTTCTTGTTGCACTCTTTTACTGCCGTTACCCTATGCCAGTATTTTTCTCATACTGTCTTATTGGAAGCTATCCTACGCAAACGCTTTTATTCTAAATCCCATAGTAAATAATCTTCCAATAGTTTTTCTTGATATCCGCACCGCAGCGATTCCATCATGCGATCTCGGATTTGCGCAAGTCCTTCATGTGTACAGCTTTCCAAAATCCGCCGCCGGCGCTCATCAAAGTGTTTCTCACTGATCGCTTTGTCATAATCCTGTACGGTGTAATGCCAGAGCTTAAGCCCAGGCACCTGATCGAGCATTCGCTGAGCCATCTGTAACCCTTCCGGATCAAAATCGCCGCAGTACCAGATCTGGACGGTCCGCCTATCCAAGCGTTGAAGCAGCTGCCAAACACACTGCGCCGGCTGCCCTTCACTGCACAATAGACTGACCGCATGACTTGAATCCCCCTTCAACACACTGGCCAGATGTTCAAACACAGAAGGATTCTCAAGGATGACCAGACGTGCTTCGCTGCGAATTTGTTTCAGTTCCAAGATATTGATCAGTGTAGCACTGAAAGGTTCACCCTGTTTCACAAACCCTGCCCAGCCTGGATGTTCCGTGCCCTCCGATAATATGCCGGTTAAACCATACGTCAGACAACGATTGGAAACCTGATCGCGCAAGAGTCCGCCCTGTTCCAGAATCCAGCTATTCGCTTTGGATACATCCCGATTTCCTTCCTGCAGCAGCTGCCAGCGCAGCGCCTGAACCAAAAGGCGCTTCACCCGTCCTTGATCCAACGCATGGGGATCCTGCAGTACCCGTCCGGCAAAAACAGAGGTCAATTCAACTTGATGTCGGCGCATGGGCAAGGCATTAAATGCCTCTGCAAATTTACATAACGTTTCCGTTGTTTCATTGCAGCAAGATGTATACAATGCGCCTTGTTCCTGTTTCAGCCAGCGCAGCCAAAGCCCCGCCGGACTTTCTCCTTCACTTTCCAAAATCTCTTGAAAGCGCGCCTGATTTTGATGAAGCTGCAGCTGACGCAGCATTTTTCGGCTTTCGATCTTCTGCCCGAAGACCAAGCTCAAAGTCTGTCCCAGATCACAATCCTCAAAGCGCGTTTTGGATAAAGCCTTTCGCCATTGCCCAGCAGTGACGGTGATCGTGGATTGTCCCCAATACGAACCGCCCAACAGTTCAGCCATCGCTTCCTGCAGTGCGGAACTGCAGTCTTCCAGCACAATTTTTCCACGCCAGACACCCGCCTGTTCAAAACGGTGTTTCAATGCCTGCAAAAATGGCTCCAAGGCAGGTTTACTTCGCAGATAATCCGCAAATCCCTGTTCCGCACTCATTCACTCACCCAGTTTCGTACGCTTCCGTTCCATTGATAGTTCATCACTGTGACATAATGAGCGCCATCCGGCCGGTACAGCTCAGCAATCCTTAAATTTTTCACGGATGGATAATCGCCCCACAGAACTTGCGAATTCATGATGTAGTCAAAACGGAAGTTTTCAATTAAGCCAAACAGACCGTCGATGTTATTTTCATCCACACCCGCAAACGCCTCATCCAAGGCAATGATCTGCGGTGCATCGGAACGTGCCATCGAATACTTGGCCGAGACCGCCGAGAATAACGGCACATACATCGCAATCGCCTTTTCGCCGCCGCTGAAGGAGTAAAACGCGGCATTGGTCAGCTCTTTCTTCTTTTCATCGGCTTTTTGATAGAGAATCGCAAACTCAAACCAGCGCCGATAATCCATAATCTCCTGCATGATCTGATGGAAGCTCTGTTGATTCTCCGCCTTTTCCGCTTCTTTGCGGGCGGCGGCTAAGCGGGCGCGGAAATGACTGGACAACCGCTCAAAATCCTGCGGCTTTAAAATCTGCGCATCGGTTTCCAATAATGCAATCAATTCCCGACTGTCGAGTTCCTGCTCAGTTTCTGCTTTCCGGCCTTTCCACTGCAGTGACAGCCGCAAGGCAGAGCTGGTATTCATCGCACTCATCGCGGTGTTCATTCGCTGCACCCACTCTCGGCTCGTCCGAATATGCCGGCGGATGTTCTTTGCAATCGTATTGATCATAATCTCTTCAAACAGCTGCCGCTCCTGATCCTGAATCAGCTGTTCAATCTCCGCGATCGCCGCGGCGATATGTTCCACTAGCTCCACAAAACCCGCGCGTCGCCCCTGAATGCGCGCCAACAGTTCCAACCGACCAGAAATATCCGGCAGTTCTTCTTCCTGCAGTACTGAACGGTAGCTTGGTGAATAATCCTGCAGAATAATTCGGTGATTGAGAAATTGGGTCTGTAAGTCCAGCTGCAGATCATCCATCCGCCGGCCAAAGCCTTCTGTTTTCTCCAGCTGTCTCAGCATGGTTTTCCACGGTGTCTGCGGATCAAGCTCCCGACTGAGATACCCGCTGGTCAATTCACGCACGACAACCTGATCATATTGCCGGCAGCGCTCCTGCTGCACGCTCAGCTCGCTTTCCAATTCCACTAGACCTGCGGTTTTGTTTTGGATATCCTTCTGCATTGAACCGAGATCATGGCTTAGTGCGGTGATGATCTCCGGCAGCTGTTCCAATTGATTTAAAATCAGAGTTAACCGCTCGCGCAGCTGATCGGCATGACTTTCCTGCAGCTGTTTTTCAATTTGTTCCAACAGTTGTTGGCGGGCATGGATTTGCGAGCGAAGCTGATCGCAGTCGGCCTGCATTTCATCGAGGTCCCACTGCAGTTCTTCCTGCTGCCGTTGGGCGTCACGCTGTTGTTCTGAAGTCGTTTCCAGCTGATGCTGGATCAGTTGCAGCTGATGCAGCTGCTTCTGATATTCCTCATAACCTTCTTTTTTATTCAGGAAAACATGTTCATCCGCCGCAATTGCCAGTTGTTCTGCGACCTGGCGGATCCGCTGATCGATTTCGCCGATCTGCATGCGAATCTGCTCCCAGCGCTGCTGTGCCCGAACAATCCGTTCCTGCTGCTGCATCATTGCCTGTTCTGCTTCCTGCACCTGATGCAGGGCTTCACTCAGGTCATCTTCCTTCGGAATCCGCTGCAATTCCACTTCCAGATCCGCCAGATTCTGCAGGGCTTTTTCGACTTCCTGCTGGTCTTCAAGCAACCATGCTTCAATCTCATCCAGGACTTGCTGGCAGCGCTGGATCTGCTGTTGACGATAGGCTTCGCGGGCAGCCTGGCCAATCAAAACCTGCGGCTGCCGCTGGCTGCTGATTCCTAAAATCGAACCCCATTGATACCCCGTCGGCGTCAAGTTCAAGGTTGCCAGGGAACATTCAAAATGCGCTTCCAACTGCTCGATTCCCCCGCTTTCCAGAATCGACGCGTCCAGTTTCAGCGCAGGCAGACCCGCAACCGCAGCCTGACTGATTAAAAGCTTGTCCGCCTGTCCCAGTTCCGCTTCAAGGCACCGCTCACGATCCGCTTCGCTGATCAAAATACAATCCAGAATTCCTGACCGACGCAGACTTTCCTCAATCCGCTGACGGTCTTCTTCACGGCAATCAGATTGGAATTCCAGTTTTTCATAGAGCGGACAAAATGGGATATTCCGGGCCTTGAGCGCTTGGTGATGTTGATCTGTCGCTTCATCCCAAGTCCAAACCGGCTCGCTCTGCGTCTGCCATTGCTTCAATTCCGCTGCCTGCTGGCGTTTTTGTTCTAAATGTTCGCTTTGCTGCGCAGTCCACTGACTCAGCTGTCCCTGCAGAACATTCCACTGGCGGTGATAATGATCGGTCAGCATTTGGGTAATTTTATAGTATTGGCGTTCTTGATCATAAGCTAAAAGCCGCTGCACAATCTGTGCAAACTCACTTTCGGTTAATTTCAGCCATGTGTTTTCCTCGCTGAAATGATAGAACCGGCTCTTCATTTCCTCAACAATTCCAGTGTACTGCTCCTCAGCCTCATCTACCGCTTTCTGCAGTCCCGCTTGTTCATCCTGCAGCCGCAGAATCTCATCCTGCTGCTGTTGTGCCAGCTGGACTTTCTGACGGCGCTCATCCACCGTCGCCAAACCTTCCTTTAATAGCCGCAGACGCTGGTCAATTAAGCTTTCCGTCGCGTTTAAATTCAGCGGTGCCGCCGGTTCTTCCTTCAGCTGCTGCACTATCAACAGATGATCTTCAAATTGCAGATTTTCCTGAATACCTTCCATTTCCGCCAGCGTTTGCTGCTGCTTTCGCAAGCCTTGATCATAACGATCAGAAAACTGCTTGACGTCAGTTTTGACTTCCTGCAGACGACTCTGTTTCCGTGAAAGCGCCTCTTGTTTATGTTGGCTGTCTTTCTGCAGCTGGTTTAAGTGTTCGCGATGATTCTGCTGCTGTTCGATTAACCGAACCCATTGCGAGTCTTGAATTTGATTTTTTTCTTCACTCAGACTGCGCTGCAGAGCTTGATTTTCCTGCATCTGGCGTGTTTTTTCTTGCACAGCTTCCTGCAGCTGACGCCGATCTGCCTCTTCCTGAGCTAGCTGCTGCTTCAAGTCCTGCAGTCGCTGCTGCTGCGTCAAGGCCTTGCGCAGCTTATCGGCCAGCACCGCCCGATTGTATTGCTGATAGACCTGATTCACCTGGGTGGCCGAGCGCTGAGCTTTGATCAGACCGTCCAATTCATCCTTCTGCCGGTCCATGCTCGCAATCGCCTCGCTCATTGGCCGCAGTTCTTCCTCACTCAACGGCTGCAGCGAATTCTGCAGCAGCTCATTTAATAACGTCGGCTTCAGAGAATTGCTGAGCTTGGGTGAACGCAGCTGAACCAATAGCGAAATTAACTCTCCATATTGTTCTAAATTTTCAAATCCATACAGCTCCTGATTCACCCGTTGCATGTACTCCGAACGTGAATTCATCACGCATTTTGCGCCAAGCAGATTTTTCAATTCCTGCGCAGTCAGCGCGAGGTGATTGCGAATCAAACTTAAGTCCTGATTGATCCGACGGTTGTCGTCGATGACAAAATACCAGGCGTCGGTTTTCTTGTTCAGCCGGGCGTGCAGCCCCATTCCGATCGTCTTGTAGATCGCTTCATTTTCACGTTGAAATTCCATCCACAGATAGCCGATCCGATCGGTTCGGGCACTGTCTTCCTCCAACAAATAATTTTCAATTTTACGGGAGCGCGTCCCAAAAGCATCTAAGCGTTCACTGTTTTTATTCCCGTCTAAAAGCAATGGAATAAAACTTTGCATCGTTACTGACTTTCCACTTCCATTACTGCCCCGCAGCAGTAAATGTCCATGATCAAATTCAAATTCCTGATTTTCATAATACCAGAAATCAATTAATCCCATCCGTGATGGATGCCATCGTTCAGTCAACATCTTATTCCCCCTTTGCCGCGGTATAATCTCCCGCCAGTTTGCCAAATATCGGCATCAATTGGATTTGATCATCGTGTCTTTCAATAAACCCGAGACTTTCCATTTCCGCCAGCGTCTGCTTCACAGCGATTTCTGCGCCCTCACCTTGAAGATACTTCGGCAAGTAATCCTGGCGCTGACTCACAATCTTTTTAAGCAGTCGAATCAAGGAATCTTCCGGTAAGTGGATCTCCTCCATCCCCTGCAGTTCATATTGAGCCTGATGTTTTTTAATCCGCTGCTGAATCGCTTGAGCGAAAATCAGGATCAGATCCTGTACCGCCTTGTTGCCGGGAAACACCCGACCGGCAGAACAGGCTTCATCCAGCACAAGATACGCGCTGGAACGATGCAGATGCAGATCACAGTCAAACAAGGCCTGAAAGTCCCGTTCAACCTGACTGCGCTGGTTGCGCAGATAAGTAAAATCCTCATCCTGCGCAGTTTGCCGATACACACCTGGGCTCAACAATAAGCGCCGATAAACACGCTGCCGCCGCACGATCCCACGATCCTGATCGATATCGATCCAATCGCTTTCAATGAAATCTTCCGGGCTGGTATATTCCATTAAATCCCGCGCAAAGTTACGCAGGAAGAAGCGTGATATTCCGGTGTTCTCAAACAGGACTTCAGCCTGTTCATCCCGCAGAAACAATTCATCGCTGCCATCAATTTTCTTCATTATCCCCTGCTCTTCACAAAAACGAAGTACCCGCACCAGCTGCCGGCGCCGGGCATATTGCGTCCAGTCCAGGTTTTCTTCGATTCCCTGGCTCTGCAGATATTCCGTCAACATCGTAAAATTAAATTGTTCTTCTTTCTCGCGGGTTTCCAAAAACATCAGCACCTGACACAACATCGCATAATCACCAGGTTCTTCAAACGTATTGATCCCCATCCACGGTTCTGGCTGTCCGGGAATTTTGTCGAGTTTAACTAATGCCGGTGTGATCAGAACCGTATAGCCAAACTTTTCCATCAAGATGCGGCGATAACGACCGATCTCATCTTTTATCTGATAATACAAATCAGGCTGATTCGCCCGCAGAACCCATCGCTGGCTCAACAGAATTTCCACCGCATTCATCAATAGTCCCCCTCCATTTCCAAAACGAAATTCGGCATCACAAAGCAACCGTCCTCACAACGTAAAACACAGGTTTGATCAGCCTTATCCAGATTCACATGGAAGTAAACGCCTTCCTCTGTCCGGGCCCGCTTTGAGGCGCTGGCGAGTGCACGGCTCAGCCAGTTCAGCAGGATTTTGCGTACCGCCGGAGAAAGGATGGGCAATGTGGCAAAGTCGATCTTTCGCTGATGGATAAGGCTGCGCAGACTCTCGCGTTTCTTGCGTTGCTGCTCTTCCACCGCCAACCGCTGCATCTGCCGCTCCAGACGATAATCCGGATGCGGCAGGCGGCTCGCCTTTTGACGCATTTTGCGGCTGCGGCTGTCCAGATCGTAATAAGCCGCCGCTTCCTCATAGACGCCGCTGTCGATCGATTCGGTCACCCGGTCAGGCAATCCCTTAAGATGCAGCATCATTTCCGGTCCAAAGACCATAGCGCTTAAATTGTGCGCTTCGCTCAGTGTTTGACATTGCTGAAAGACCTGCGCCAAATGTCGGTAATCCTCCATGCGGCTGGCACCTTGCAGGTAGCGTTCGCTGATCTGCTGGGCATAGCGGGTCATCCGGCGAATGATTTCATTGGTCGAATCATACAGATGACTGATTTCACTTTCCCCATTTTCCGCTACAAACCAGAGCTTCAGACTCTGCCAGCGCCCATGACAGGTTTCAATCAGCTGCTGGGCAGTTTGTTTTTTCTCAATTCGCGGAATCGAAAGCTCATAGCGCGCGACTTTCTCAAACAAGCTGTCCAATGTCGCCTGCGGTAAATCCCGAATGTATTCTTCCAATACCATCGCATGTTCCTGCAGCGCTTTGACAAACGTTCGCAGATACATTAACAGCTGATCCTTGAATACCAGAAATTGTTCCGTTTTCATCATTTCCTCAGCATGCGCACTGTTGAGCGTTCGGATGTAATCCTGATAGTTGCGGTTAAGCCGAATAAAATCATTGTTCAGTGCCGACCAGGCTTCAGCCGCTTCCTCATCCGTTTTCTCAAGCAAAGATGGCAGCGATAAGATCTGTCTGCGAATCCGTTCGATCAGACTCGGCTGCAGCGAAGCCCCTTCGACCTCAAGATTTTCAAGCCGCAATGTCAGCCGTTCAATTTCCACACTGTACTCGCTCATCTGATAGCGAAATTTTTTGTTTTTGAATTCTTTATAAGTCGTGGCTTTGCCGCTGTCCTGCATCGCCGTCAGATTTCCCCAATCCAGCAAAGCCTGTAAATCCAACTGACATTGATTCAATGTATAGTCTGGAAACAAGCCCGTCTGCATCATCATCGCAAACACATCTTCTTTATTTAACCAATAATGGATTTTTTCATATTCTTCATAGAAATAACGAAGGATAACGCGGTATCGATCGGCATTGATTGCCGTCAGATAACTCGTCTCCATGATTTTCTTCGTCAGTGCTTCATTGATTTGCATGTTATCCCTCATTTCCACTTTATTTTACACCCTTTGACCTTGTTCCCCAATCTGAAATTCACAACGGCTTGTCGATTTCACATTGATACTTCTAATCTCACAACCTTTGATTTCTTTTGAGATTGTATTGTAAAGCTCGTTTTCTTTCCTTGAATAAGCTTAGTTTAACAGCTAAAGTGTACAAAAAACCTGACAGCTCTATGTTTTTACTGCTTTTTCGTGAAATTCAAAGGCAAAATCACAAAAAAAGAATCCGCTTTTCGCCTTTATCGATCAAAGGGAAAAACCGATTCCTTTTGTTTTAAAACAGATTAATGCTGCGACAGCCGATGAACCAGCTTCGTGATTTCCACAACGATCACCGGAACAAAAGCCAATCCGACCGCAATCATCAGATGACTTGGATCCAAAGCTGCCATTGAGAAGGCCTTGGCCAAAAACGGAACATACATCACCAACAGCTGCAGTATAACACCGACCGCAAAGGCTCCCCACAAATATTTGTTGGAGAAGATCTGACGCGAGAAGATACTGTGTTCACTTTTGACATTGAAGGCATGGAACAGCTGCGACAGCGCCAAAGTCACAAACGCCATTGTCATGCCGATCTCATGCGCATCCCGATTACCTAAAACATACGAAATTAACGTTAGCAGGCCGATCATGATGCCCTGCCATGCGATCGTAAAGCCTAATCCGTGGGCAAAGAAGCTTTCATCCTTCCTGCGCGGCTTGCGGTTCATGATGTCCGGCTCCGGTTCCTCCATGCCGATCGCAAAAGCCGGCAAGGAATCGGTGATCAGGTTGATCCACAACAGATGCACTGGCATTAACGGGACGCCAAGATTCCAGCCAGGAATCAACGACAGGCAGGAAGCACCGAATATTGTCAGCACTTCGCCGATGTTGCTGGAAAGCAAGAACTGAACGTCCTTGCGGATGTTGTCATAAATTCCGCGTCCCTGCCGCACCGCATGGATGATCGTCGCAAAGTTATCGTCGGTCAGCACCATATCCGCAGCCCCCTTGGCAACGTCCGTGCCGGTAATCCCCATCGCACAGCCGATATCCGCGGCTTTAAGCGCTGGGGAATCATTGACGCCATCGCCCGTCATCGCGACAACATGGCCTTGATCCTGCCAAGCTTTGACAATCCGCACTTTGTGCTCCGGTGCTACCCGGGCATAGACCGAGATATTTTCAATCTGCGCTTCTAATTCGGCATCGCTCATCGCACTCAATTCCGGACCGGAAATAGCTTTTTGTCCTTCTTCGAGAATGCCTAAATTCTTCGCGATGGCCATGGCCGTTACCACATGGTCACCCGTGATCATAATCGTCCGGATGCCGCCCTGCTTGGCCTGCGCAATCGCATCGCGCACCTCATCCCGCGGCGGATCAATCATGCCGCACAAGCCGACAAAGGTCAGATGATTTTCGACTTCTTCACTGTCCAAGGTTTCCGGAATCGCATCCCAATGACGAACCGCAACCGCCAAAACGCGCAGCGCTTCCTTCGCCATTGTTTCATTGGCTTCGATTGACGCTTCCTTTAAAGCAAAATCCTCACACCGGCCCAAAACAATATCCGGTGCCCCTTTGGTAATCGCCAGATACCCGTCTTGTACCTGATAGAACACCGTCATCATTTTCCGTGAAGAATCAAACGCCAGCTCCTCGCTGCGGACATAGGTTTTTGTCAGCTCAGCCTTCGTTTCGCCCATTTTATAGCTGGCTTCCACCAAAGCAGTTTCGGTCGGATCGCCGATCATTTTCAGTTTTCCATCTTCCGGAATGACTTCACCATCTGAACATAATGTAAACCAACGCATCAGCTCTTTGACTTCATTGTCCGCCGCTTCCGCTTTGAAATCCTGAATTCCAGTCTGCGGAAGATAGGTCTTAACGACCGTCATCTTGTTTTGCGTCAATGTACCGGTTTTATCGGAACAGACAATGCTGGCCGAACCCAAGGTTTCCACGGCCGGCAGCTTTCTGACGATCGCATTGCATTTGACCATCTTGTTGACACCCAAGGCTAAAACGATCGTTACAACGGTTGCCAAGCCTTCCGGAATGGCCGCCACCGCTAAAGCCACAGCGGTTTTGAAGGCTTCCAGAATCCCCATCCCGCTGAACATTTCCATCGCAAACACAATCACACAGATGATCAGGCAAAGCATACCGATCGTTTTGGAAATCTGCGCTAATTTATTCTGCAGCGGTGTTGTTTCCTTGCCTCCGCTCATCAACATGCCGGCGATCTTGCCGACTTCATTTTCCATCCCCGTTGCCGTCACGATCATCGTGCCGCGTCCATAGGTGACCACCGTGCTGGAAAAAGCCATGTTTTTGCGATCTCCTAACGGCAGATCTTCACTTTCCATCGCTGCACTGGTCTTATTGACTGGAACCGATTCACCCGTCAAAGCGGATTCATCAATCTGCAGATTAAACGACTCAACAATCCGGCCATCACTAGGAATGAAATCCCCAGCTTCCAGCAGCACAATATCGCCCACCGTCAATTCTCGGGACGGAATCACTTTGCGCTGCCCTTCTCGGATCACCTTGGCCTGCGGCGCACTCATCTTTTTTAACGCTTCTAATGATTTTTCTGCGTTGTTTTCCTGCACGACGCCCAAGATCGCGTTGAACAGGACGACGATCACAATGATCAGACTGTCGATCCATTCGCCAGGATCCACGACAATCGAGATCAGCGCTGCCAGGATCAAAACAACAATTAACGGATCGGTAAACTGCAGTAAAAAGCGCTTCAGCAGCGAATCCTTTTGAACTTCCTGCAGTTCGTTATAACCATAGCGCTCAATGCGCTGCTGAACTTGCGGCTCGGACAGACCCGCGGACAGATCACTGCCCAATTCCTCGATCACTTCCGACGCGGTTTGATTGATTTTCATACCCATTTCCTCCTTCGCTGCCTTCATTAAAAAAAGGCAAGCCTACCTTCAAAACCTGAAGATAACGGTCTTGCCCATCATTTCTGATCGCTGCATCCGGATCTGACTGAAGCAGATCGTGATGACGAATACAGCACGCATCGCTGCGCAGCTACTCCCCACTATTCCAATGGCAAGCGTAATATATCATTCAGTTGAAGAACTGTCAAGATTCCCTCACTCAGTTTTAGACATTTAACCACAAGTGTAGCCCGGGGATTTTAATGTCTCTCTTCTATTGTAACCCAAAATGAACAATTCATCATCAATTATAGTGTTTCTTTACCGGAACTCTTCTGGACAGGATATGTTCTTCTGCGTTACAATAAAAGAACAAAAGGACAAGGAGGAGCAAGTCATGGAAAGAATATATGCCGTTGTTGAAGGTCAGGTTCAAGGCGTCGGCTTTCGCTGGTTTGTTCAATCTCTGGCCAATTCTCTGCACCTTACCGGCTGGATCAGAAATATGGAAAATGGCATGGTGGAAATGGAGCTGCAGGGTGAAACTGCCAGTTTGCACCAATTGATCAGCCGCATCCGCACCGGTGATCGTTTCATTCAGGTAGAAAACATCAGCTGCAAAACGATTGCGGTTGATCATCGAGAAAAGCGGTTCACAGTGCGGTATTAATCATTATGAACGAGAAAGACGGAAGCCGTTTGCTAAACCGTTTTTTCTTTTTGTTTGACGTCATCAAAGCTTGCTTCTATCGACTGGTTTCACTTGGTTTCAGCCTGAACCATCGTTTTCATCAAACCTAAAAATGAATCATACTGTCCTTCTTCAGCCAAGATCACTTCCTCATCTGACCAATGATACAGTTTAAGCAGTCTACGCTGAACTCGCACACTAGCGGGCTGGAGCTCCTTTAACTTAACAGACTGTTGAAGCTTTAATTTTTCAGCAATTTTAGCATTAACAACCACCAAAATTTGCTCAGGAATTTCTTGTTTAAATTGCTTTTCTACATCCACAAATGCACGAAGTTGTTCGGCTTTTAAAAGGTTCTTAACGATCTTGTCCTCATAAGTTTTTTTACTGCTGCTAACAAACGCTTCGGTTAACGCTTCACTTGAGATCAGACATTGACTTTTGATCCTCTGTTTAAAATCTTCGATATCTACGCGATCTTTCGCATCCGTGACAAAGCGATCCTCTGCAATCGTAAAAACCCATTGTTCTTGTTTTATAATGGAACTAAGCTGCAGATAACTCGCCAAAGAATGAAGTTGACAAAATCCATATTGAAACAGCCCTTCGATTCCAAAATCAAAATCACCGCAAGTAACCAATGTCCAATCCGCCCGCTTGCTTTTCATGCGTTTATGAATCTCCGCAATGACTTTTTTTTGATCCTTAATCAGCAAGGCATTGGAGTAATACTGAACATTCATGCCATTTTTTCTCATCTGATCCGCAGCGATTGCAGCTGTCAATTCATTATTAAAAACGGCAATCTTGGATCCACGATAGCTGCAAATCCAGTTAATCCAACTTGTTAAGCCCTGAAAATGCAGAATTTCTCCCTTCTCCAAGTTTAGTTTTACGTTAGGAAAAAAGGCGGTGAAATCTTTATGTTCGCAGGGAAACAATGCACTTGGCTTTAGCCATTTAGTATTTTGAAAAACGGGTGCTTCCCAAAAATGAAAGGGTATCTCGGAAGTCAGCCAGAGCCAACAATTCCAATCCTGAGCTAACTCGTTCACCCAGCGCCAGGCTAGAGGCAGCTGCTTCGCATGTAAACCAAAATACCCTTTTTCCCAAATTATCGCACTACTTGGAAGCTGATGTAATTTGTACAATTCATTTGGATGATTGCTGGCTAGTGTTTCAAAGAAAAGCGCTTCCGACATAACTAAAATTGGTACACGCCACGAAATTGAAGTTATATTTTTTGAATCCTTATCTGAAGCTAACTTGAACTCCGTTGGCAAATAAATTCCGTTGACAATTTCATCTGGATTTTCTTTATCCAAGATCAGCATTTGCTGGATGAGATTGAGTACAGAATTAATCAGACTACTATAAGGCAACAAGATTATAATATGCCTCAGCTTTTGTTTTTCAGCCACCCGTAGAGCGGATGAAAGTAAACCATAAAACCTTTCCATCCCCGGCGGTGTTTCACAATAAACCAACGGTGAAGAAATTTCAGCCTGGCAACAGTTCTGATAGAAAACTGATTCGTCGCTAACCCTTTCACTTAGCTGTTGAAGTCGTAGGTTCCACCGCGGATCCGGCGAATTCACTGGTTTATTACCACTTGAATCCGCGTAATCCGCAGCCGCTAAACAACTTAATAAAATTCGATAAGTTAAGGCCGATAGATGGGTTGTTTGGGTAGGAGCAGGTAATGGTTCAAGCAGTGCTTCATGAATTGCTACATACTGCTCGCAATGAGCTTCACTATCCTTCATGGCTACTTGAAAGCGAAAAGGATATTTTGCAGCCTTTTCCGCAAGCATATTGGGAAGTCCTGGACGATGATGAGCATAGACCAGTGTAGCTTCAGAATTTTCTTTCTGATCTCCTAACAGCAGTTTGACAGCCGCATCGCGGTGTTCAATCGGCAAAGCTTCAAGATGCCCCTCCATTTTGTGCAGTTCTTCCTGATTGGATTGATTCAGCTTTCCTAAATCATGAGCTAAGGCTGCACGTTTTAGAATGTGGTAATAATCTTGGTACCGTTGTTCTGATAATGCTTGTTTCATTCTATCCAAGTTCATTAAAACATGCTGCGTTACGCCTTGAATATGCTTAGTATAGGGCTGAGCCGGGCGACCGTTTTTGGGACTGTGAGCCAGATAAATCACAGACAATCCATCAAATCCCGCACTGGGGCAGCCTTTCCCACCAACAATTGATTGAGCTCAGCGACACTAGCCGCTAAAGCTTCACTGTCATAATCATGCCAGGAAAGAGCGATTTCTGAAGTTGTATTTTTCTTATGTGGAGTAAGCATCTCAATAATTTTGAAATCATTAAACGTGCCGCGCGGACGCTGATGCTCCACATAGAAAGCATGCCGAATATCAACCTGACTGCGGATATAGGAAGCTGTTTCTTTATAAACATGCGGAATTAAGCGCAGCAGCAATTCAATGTCTTTCGCCGTACAATTAGTTTTTTGAGCTGCCGTAGCATTGATAAAAAATGGCATCGCATACAATCCGTAAGAAACAATCCGATAAGCCAACGGAGCCATTCCTTTACTTTTATCATCTTCGACCGGCATCACCTTCGTGGTCGTCATTCGCTCAACGCGAATCGGATCCAAGGAAACACCCAAGCCAAATTGAACAACACCGGTAGCAATGAATGTTTTACTCTCTTTCTTTTCACCTTCTAAGAAAGTGGTACCAAAGACGCGAACATCCCAATATTTTGCTAAAAGCTGATCTGATGTTAGTTTGCGCACCTCTTCCCGTTGAGTTCGCTTACTTTCCAATATCTCATAACCTTCCTGATCTAGTCCCAATTCTTCAGCTACTTCTTTCCACAGCCAGGATTCCTTATCATCCACTAAGTCTCTTAATTTCCGTTTGAAAGAAACGGGTGAGATTTCCCCACGCTTATCTTGTCGAATACGTGGATCACTATCGCGATCCGGGTCTCCATTAGGATTAGAATTGGTAACATCAATCAGCAGCAGTCCAGTTCCTCGGTTGATCATTTCATTCATGCTTTGTTTCCTCCTTATTATTTGTATTTGCCTGCGGGCGAGTATTCTCAATCCGCGCATAATAGCCGATCATCAGCTGTGCTTTTTGAGCAGGATCTAAGGTTTCAGAAATCTCTTTAAGTGCGATTTGACTGTTAACATCCTCTAATCGACTGAGAATCCATTTTACCCACTTTTCACGTTCACCTTGATAAGTGTAAGCCCAAGCCCAATAAATCCTCAGCCGTTCAGCTAAGCGCTGATAACCGTCAAGCGGATTGTCCGCCATCACAAATAACAGATCATTGCCGATCAGCTGTGCCGGATAAGATTTATTTTGTTCTTTATTTCGTACGATAAAGCAGTATTCTTTGTGCAGCATATCACTGAGTTTCAGCATCTGCCCTAGTTGAAAAGGAACATCTTTCATATAATTCTCCTTCTTGATTTCTAATAACGCTAAAAGTATGCCAAACAAACCCAACCATCGCGCTGCAGTCTCAGCTTGATTTCGAGATGTTTTATCCACAGCTATCTGATCATTAACCATCCGCTCTCCAAATACAACTGACAGAAATGGCATGCTTTTGGCTAAAGCGATCTCTAATAGATGAAAGATCAAATCCGCTTGATCTACGGCCTGGGGATTTTGCGGCATATAAAGTTCATAAATTTCATTCATTGTTACAACACTGGTACTTGAACTCGTTAATCCCAGACTACTGTAATTCATCTTAAACAACTGACAGATTTCCGCAGGTTCTACACATTTCACTTCCAAATACTGAACTTTTCGCTTTTTTATCATGGGAAGATCCAACCCTGGAGCATTTTTGGAAGCATCCAGCCATCGCAACAAATTTGAGCAAAATAGTTCAGTCTGCCAAACTTGTTCATATACAACCTGCTTTCTTCCGAGATCCAGCTCGCCTAATAGCATTAAATGAATTTGTGAATCTTTATTTTTATCACGGATCAATTTTAATTCCTGCAGAACCTGCGCACAAAGTGCTTCATAAGCTCCAGCACTTTCAGCCTGAAAGTCTTCACTTGTCTCATACTCTGACAGATCTCCTAAAATCTGAGCTAAACAAGCATCATTCTGCGGATCTTGTGCAACATAGGCTAATAACAAAGCCGGTTTGTTTCGATGGGCATCGGTCATTCTTCGCCAGGTTTTATTCTCTCTTTCAGCGGCCGTCAAAAACGCCAGTGCATTGTTCATTTTATCGACTTCTTCCCGCCCTGCCTGAAATGCTTGTGAGCCTGAAAGCTGATAACGCTCTAGACACGTTGTTGTTTCTTTTTTTGAATAGAGATATGTCTGCCCCAGAACAGGCAGCACTGGATTCGGATATTTTCTGCCAATTCCTTTCACCAGCTGTGTCTCAAAGGGAGAAACCACAGTATCTGTTTGCTCTTGCTTTTCTTGAAGCAGATCAATTAAACTTCGCCGGGTCACATCTGAACCCACTAAATTAGCATAGAGATGAGCTTCCCTAACTTCAAAATAAGTCATGACTTTGCATATATAGGGTTTCTTCTCGCGCTGCTTTTCATTCGGATTGAGCTGTCCGACAAACAGTTCCTTGAACAAATCAACCAAGGCCTCATCATCGCATCGCTCCAGCTGTTCTTTGATTAAATCTAAAAACTGTTGCCCAAATCCAACGGCCTTATCAGCATGCGGAAAAACATTCAGCAATTGACGCAGTGCGGCCAGTTGAGGTTGTGTACTGCTTTTGACTTCAGCTAGCTGCTCTTGCGTCCAAGTCCCAATTTGAAACGGACAATTCGCATTCTTGTCCAGTTTTAAATCCAAAGCGCTCAGCGTCTTAATCTTTTCCAATAGCTTCGATTTTTTCCACTTATTCCGATCAAAATAATCACAAATTTCCAATGGCAATAACGGCGTATGTACACAAATTGCGGGAAAACTGTTGTGGTTCCCTTTGCTGTGTTTCCATAACCTTCCCATTTCTTCTTTTTCTAAGTACCGTACCCCAACGGGAACCCCATGCTGATCGATCTCAATCAACAATCCTATCTGTTTGCCAACGCTGCTGATATCTGGATGCACAGTTGGCTGCAGTAATCCCTGATGTTCAAGCGCCTGACTCAAGGCATAGAGTTCATTCAGCATAAAGAAGGACACCTTTCTGAATTTGGACCGACGAAACAAAAATTGGAGCTACCTGTCCCTCAGTAGGTCGGGTATACATTTTTAACAACATGGAAGGGATCGTTAAATTGATTGATCTATCAACTTGGGTAGAGGAACGCAGAGGACCAAAATAAGTTGGCGTAAACTCTTTCCAGCCTAAAAATGGGGTTGTATAAAATTGTCCTGACGTTAAGCGACGCAGAAATACTTCCTGAAGCTGATGTTGAGCATTAATCTCATGAGTAGTTGGGTGATAAGCCAGGATTTCCCCATAGACCTTATAACAAACATTTTCTAAAACCGTCGCAAAGAATTGAAAGTTACTGGTTCCACTTTTACGCAAGGGTCCACCATAATTGGTAGTGTATCGAGAATAAACAACAGGTAGACACAATTCTACTTTTCGCGGCACAAAATAAGCCTGTTTTGACATAACCACGGACTCAAAAATACTCTTTAGTGCAGATTGGGTAGGAGCGGGATAAGAAATCGGTGCCGAACCCGTATCAGGACGTGAAAACATCGCGGCAGGGCCAGCAATTTCAAAGGCCACAGGATAACTTTTTTCAATCATTAAATACTCCTTTCTTTATTATATTATCAGAGTTAAATTTTCAGGTTACAGCCTGTTGTTAACTCAATTTTAAACCGGACACAAGGGAAAGTAAATTCTTATTAAGTTTATCTTTCGCAACAAGTAAAAATTATTTTAAGCTTTAAAGGTCACATCTAGAATCTGTTGTTCATTGATCAGCAAGTCTGTTTCAACCTTTGCAGCTTAACCATGATGAACTTCGATCTCAAATACAAGATAAACATAGAAAGAATATACAACAAAAATTCACGGTATCGCCACCGACACCGTGAATTTTAGACTCAATTTTTGATTACAGATTTGGCTGATGGTTGTCCATCGCATACATCAGACTTGTATAATTCTCATACAGAAAACGATACAATTCAAAGTTCTGTTCCGATAAAGCTACAGCATTGTTGGTCGCAATGCTGTACTGTTCTGACATTGCATTCCATGTCTGCCGTCCGACAACACCATCGGCAGTCAATCCTACTCGTCTTTGGAAAGCGATGACCGCCGCTTCGGTACCGGAACCAAATATACCATCAACGCTCAGCTGGTTCGTTACGCCCCAGCCCTGATTGATAATGTTCAGCGACCATTGGACGATGCTGACATTTTCACCTCGGCTGCCCAAACGCAGTGCCGTCCCCGGATAAGGAGGGATCATCTGAGCACTCGGCGGCTGAATCGCCTGGGTTTCACGATAAGCCCGGACTAAAATATCCCAGGTCTGACGCCCGACAATGCCATCCGCGCTGATTCCCGCCAAGCGTTGAAAAGCCACAACCGCGGCTTTGGTCGTTGCCCCGAAGCTGCTGTCAATCTTCACTGTGGGTACCCTTGAGGTAAACAAGGCAATCTTCTGCAGATAAAACTGGATTTCCTGCACATAGACATTGCGGTCGCCCTGGCGGATAGCCCGGCCTGGATAAACGCCCGGCAGCCGTTCCTCGACTCCTTCGGAGGTCAGCTCCGCTAATTTTTTAACAGCCACGTAAATATAGGAAATCTTATACCAGGTCGCCTTGCCGACTATGCCGTCCGCGGTCAGTGAAAACTGGCGCTGGAAGGCTTTAACCGCATTTTCTGTGCCGCTGCCGAATATACCGTCAACCGGATAGGTCGGCGTAATATTCGGATAATTCACTGCAATGCGGTTGAGCTGATTCTGAATGATCGCTACGCTGTCGCTGCGGACCCCACGCTGAAGATTCAGTCCCGGGAAAGATCCGCTGACCCCTTCGATGCGATTGGTGTCGATCAATTCGATATCCTGACCATAATAGTTCTGCAGAATTTCAAAGGCATTGTAGCCTTTATTCGCCAGGTCCACCGTTCCCCATTGCTTCAAACCTTTGCACCAAACCTGCCGTCCGTCACAATACTCCGCATAATACGGATTCACGGTGTTAACCTTACGGATATATTCGTTGAAAATATCATCGACGACCTTGCTGATACTTGTAAAAATATCCCGGCCATAAACAAAATACTGATCAAACGCCGTGCTGTTGGTGATATCGAACGAATAACCCCGGCTGCGGTACCATTCCGTATACACCCGGTTTAAGCACAAAGAAATTTGGCAATAGATATTGGCACGCAGACTTTGTTCAGGCCAGGTTGGATAAATTTCGCTGGACGCTACATTTTTAATGTAGCCCTTGAAGGTTACGGTTACATTCTGCGCGCTGGCTGTCGGCCGGCCTAAATGAACCGTCACATATTTGGGAATGATTGGATAATCCAATACATAAGGAGCGATGGATTCCTCCGCATCCCCCGCACTGACGCTGTCGCTGAAACCGCAGCATCCCCCGCGCGAACAACCGCAGGAACGAGCCATGGCCCGGGTTAACGCATGCTCCGGAATTTCAAGATACTCCTCAAACTGCGCAGCCAGTTCCTCATCTGTGCTTAACAGATCAACTTGAAGCAGCGCTTCCTCCTGAGCGAAAATCTGAACGTTGCGGAACGTTCGAGTCGCAAAGCCGGCTTTGGCCACCGTTACATGAACCTTGGCATACGGGATATCCTGATTGTTTGGATTCAAGCTCAATTCCCGATCCGGCGCTTCAATCCGGATCACGGGACTTTTGCCATTCGCTCCGCTGCTTAGATGCAGATCAACGGACTGATCATCATTCGTTACGATAATCTCAGCCCCTTCAATCGGCAACGCCTGCTGAGCGACAGTTACTTCAACAATTAAAGTACCATACTGCATCGCTGTCACCTCCATTGCTACAATATGCAAACAACCGTTTTTCAACTGGGCGGGCACGCTTAAAATAGCCTCTTTTCCAAGGTTTTCTGATGTAAGCGCATACGCAAAAACTTTTTTTAGATGTAACCGTTTACTTGTGAAAATGTTGTCATTACCCTATTGTCAGACAAAATTCAGCATGCTATAATCACATCCGTAAGTGAGTGAAAGATTTCACAATAGGAGGAAATTCAGATGGAAGAAAAACTTAGCCCCGCTCAGGAAGAAGTCAATCTGTTAGTTGAAAACGGCTTGAAGGCCCTGGATGATTTTTTGAAACTGGATCAGGACCAAGTCGATTACATTGTCGCTAAATGCTCTGTCGCGGCTTTGGATAAACATGGCGAGCTGGCCAAGCTGGCAATCGAAGAAACCAAGCGCGGCGTCTTTGAAGACAAAGCCACTAAGAATCTGTTTGCCTGCGAATATGTCGTGAACCACATGCGGCATCTGAAATCCGTCGGCGTGATCAAGGAAGATGAAGTTCAAGGTCTGACCTATGTGGCCGAACCGGTCGGCGTTGTCGCCGGCGTTACCCCGGTTACCAACCCAACCTCAACCGCGATTTTCAAAAGCTTAATCTGCCTGAAAACCCGCAACCCGATCATCTTCGGCTTTCATCCCAATGCCCAGCAGTGCTCCATCGCTGCCGCCAAAGTTGTCTATGAAGCGGCCGTCAAAGCCGGAGCTCCGAAAAACTGCATTCAGTGGATCGAACATCCAAGCATGGAAGCTACTTCCGCGCTGATGAATCATCCGGGTGTCGCAACGATCTTAGCAACCGGCGGCAACGCGATGGTCAAAGCGGCTTACAGCTGCGGCAAGCCGGCCTTAGGTGTCGGCGCCGGCAACGTTCCGGCCTATATTGAAACGACCGCTGATATCAAGCAGGCGGTCAACGACATCGCCTTATCAAAAGCCTTTGACAACGGCATGATCTGCGCTTCGGAACAGGCGGTCATCGTCGACAAGGAAATCTATGACGACGTCAAAGATCAGTTCAAGAATTACAACGTCCACTATGCCAATAAAAAAGAAAAAGAAATGCTCGAACAATACATGTTCGGTGTCAAAGCCTTCTCCAAAAATGTCGGTGCGGCGAAGCTGAATCCGGATATCGTCGGCAAGTCGGCGGCCTGGATTGCCCAGCAGGCAGGCTTCACAGTCAATCCGCGCACCAGCATCATCATTGCAGAATGCAAGGAAGTCGGACCGAACGAACCGCTGACACGGGAAAAATTATCTCCGGTTCTGGCGATGCTGAAAGCGGAATCGGTTGATGACGGCTTCGATAAAGCGGAAGCGATGGTCATGTTCAACGGCATCGGTCACAGCGCCGCCATCCATACCGCCAACGCCGATCTGGCGAAACGGTTCGGCGAACGGATCAAAGCCTGCCGGATTATCTGGAACTCGCCGAGTACCTTCGGGGGTATCGGCAATGTCTACAATGCTTTCATTCCTTCCCTGACATTAGGCTGCGGTTCGTATGGCCATAACTCCGTTTCGGATAACGTCAGCGCGATCAATCTGCTGAATATCAAGAAGATCGGCAAGAGGAGAAACAATATGCAATGGTTTAAAGTTCCGTCCAAGATCTACTTTGAGAGAGATTCCATCGAATATCTGCACAGCATGCGAGATGTTGAGCGGGTCTTCATCGTCACTGACCGTTCGATGGTTGATCTGGGCTATGTCACCCGCGTGACCGATCAGCTGGAACAGCGCCGCAACAAAGTTCAGGTTCAGTTGTTCTGCGACGTAGAACCGGATCCTTCCATTCAGACCGTTAAGAAAGGCTTGGGCTTGATGCAGGCATTCCGGCCGGATACGATCATTGCGATTGGCGGCGGTTCTTCCATGGACGCTGCGAAAGGCATGTGGTTATTCTATGAACAGCCGGACGTGAACTTCGATGATCTGAAGCAGAAATTTATGGATATCCGCAAGCGGGCCTTCCGTTATCCGGAACTGGGCAAAAAATCCAAGCTCGTCTGCATTCCGACAACCTCAGGTACAGGCTCCGAAGTAACGCCGTTCGCCGTCATTACCGATAAAGAAGAAAACAAAAAGTATCCGCTGACCGATTACTCGCTGACACCGACGGTAGCGATCGTGGATCCAGCTTTGACGATGAGCCTGCCGGCTTCGATCACCGCTGATACCGGCATGGACGTTTTGACACACGCCACAGAAGCCTTCGTTTCTACATTAGCTTCCGACTTCACCGACGGCTTAGCCTTGCAGGCGGTGAAAATGGTCTTTGAATATCTGCCGCGGGCTGTCGCTAACGGCAAAAACGATCCGGAAGCCCGTGAGAAAATGCATAACGCCGCCACGCTGGCGGGCATGGCCTTTGCCAATGCCTTCTTAGGCATGAATCATTCCCTGGCCCACAAGATCGGCGCCGAATTCCATGTGCCGCACGGCCGCACCAATGCGATCTTACTGCCATACGTCATTCGCTACAACGGCACTAAACCGGAAAAACCGGGTGTCTGGCCAAAGTACAACTATTACAAAGCCGACGAAAAATATGCTGAACTTGCACGTTTGATCGGCTTGAAATTCAACACCGTAGAAGAAGGCGTAGTCGCTTATGCCAAAGCTTGTGCTGAGCTGGGTGCTGACTGCGGCATTAAGATGAGCTTCAAGGAACAAGGCTTAGACAGCAAGACTTGGATGGCAGCCCGCGAAAAAATCGCTTATCTGGCTTATGAAGATCAGTGCTCCCCAGCCAATCCGCGTGTACCGATGGTTCAGGACATGGTTGAAATCCTGACAGCTGCTTACGAAGGCGATACCGGCTACTACACAAAATAAGTCTGAACTTCGTTTCAGAACGAATTAAATCTTTATTTCTGTCCTGGCTCAACAAGGAAGCTTGGGACATTCCGCAGCCTTTCCTTATCCCGATTCAGCGCCGCTTCGCTGGGTCGGGATTTTTTTAAAAGCCTTAATTTTTACACTCAGGAATAAGATCATTCCGTCCTTCTCAGTGTCAGCATGAACTGTAAACCTCATCTTGCCTTTTAATCTGAACTTTCACGTGGAGAACTAAAAAAGACAAGGTTTCCCCTGTCGGTTCTTATTCAGCTAAGGGTATAGTTAAAGACATTATAAAAAGAAACAGTAAGATTATGCAGTCCTCTGCGCATGATTTCGCTGTTTCTCTTTTTTATTGATTATGATTCACCCAAATTCGAGTATTGACCTTTCCACAGTATGATGCTTTTTCGTTCTATTTCTTTTCCTCAATTTTTCTGATGACTGTCCTCAGTTGTTTCAACGGTACGGCCGGGCTGTATAAATATCCCTGATAGTGCGTGCATCCCAGGTCTTTTAACAAATCCCGCACTGCCTCATTTTCGACATATTCTGCAATCACAGTAAAATTCATCGACTGAGCGAGATACAGAATGGATTGAATGATTTGCCGGCCGCTGGCATTTTCCTGAGCATTTTTAACCAAACTGCCGTCCAGCTTCACAATGTCAAACTGGCTGCTCTGCAAATATTTCAGCGAGGTGCTGCCCATAGAAAAATCGTCTACCGCCAGCGCATAGCCTAAATCTTTAAACTCTTTCAATCGCTGCCGCATCGCTTCATTCAGAAGCAGCGTATTTTGTTCTGTAACCTCGATACAATACCGTCCCTGCGCAACCGGATGCGCACGCAGAAAATCCGCAAACGCCTCAGACTTTAATGTATCGACGGTAACGTTCATTGAGATCATCGCTTCAATTCCGCTGAAATCCGCCTGCAGCACCTGATCAAAGACGGCCAGCTCCAAAGTTTGCAGCTGATCGGTTTCCTTCGCCAGATCAATGATCAGCGGCGGCGGGACTTTGCCATAGCGCGGATGCGTATACCGCAGCAGTGCTTCAACGCCAAAGCAGCGATTTTGCCCGTCAAACTGCGGCTGATATCCCATTTCAATCGGTTTCTGAAGCAGATCATTTTTAATCTCTGCCGCCAAGAGCTTTGCGAAATTTCCCAAGCGGCCATGCGCTCCGATCAAATTCAGCGGTTTTCCTTGTTCAATCTGTTCATCCAGCAATTCCGCAAGCTCACTCATCTGATGCTGCGACTGCCGAATCAGGATCTTATCATAAAGCAGAACAAACGGCGCATAGATTCCCACACCGATCCCGATATTGACAATCTGCAGCAGCGCTCCGGTCCACGAACCGGTTGCCAGATAGCCGCTGATCAGCGCCGGCGTCGTCCATTCCACACTCTTCACGCACAGGGGCACCCAACCCAAGCCCATTGCCAGAGAAGAGGTAAATAAACAAACTAACGGCGTCAGTAAAAAGGGGATCACAAACACCGGATTGAATACCACCGGCAAGCCGAAAATCATCAACTCATTAATATTGAATAACATCGGGATCACCGCGGTTTTCGCCAGCGTCCGATTAACACGCTGACGGCTGAACAGCATCAACGCGATCAAAAGACAGATCAGCGTCCCGCAGCCGCCGATAAAAACAAAGTTATCAAGAAACGTCTTGGTAAAGATTTCGGTCGGCGCCAAGCCTGCCGCTGAAGCGGCAGCATTGATCTGCATGCCTTCCTGAAACAAAGTTCGCGATACATTCTCCAGAACATTGGATCCATGAATTCCCAACAGCCACAGCCCAGAGGAAAGAAAAACAAACAGCGCAGAACTGGCAAATCCTCGTCCCATATGCCGAAACAGGGTATTGGACAAAAGCACAAACACATCCTGAAAGCTTTCGATATGGAAGATCAGCCGGATTCCCTCATTGAACACTGCCGCTGTCAACAGCACCGCCAACAGGGGCACGATCGCTGTCAGCGCCTGATTGAAATTGTAGTCTGCCCCCGGCGTGAAAAACTGTTCGTCCTTCATTTTGCGCCGCAGCCAACAATAGGAAAAGCTTGTGAACAAGGCTGCGCAGACTGCCGTAAAGGTACCGACAGCTCCGGCCGATTCCAGCTTCAGGCCGCCGTTGAGAATAATAAACACCATGATTGCGGCCGGAGGTACAATCCAGTCCCCGGCCAGCGGCTGATCCTGTGTCTGCAGCGCACCCCAGGCCAGACAGCCGGTCAATAGTAAAGACAGGATACCGAACGTACATTGATAAAGCAGCTCTGCCAATTCCTGAATTCCCTTCAGCATTGGAAAATAACCGGCGAACGTTCTGATCAACAACGAAAAAGAGCCGATCATTAAAATCGGAATCGCAATCGTTAATCCCGTTCTGACCGCACGAATCAGCCGATAAGATTCCAGCTTGACCAGGCTGGCACTGAGCTTTTCTATCTGCATGCTTTTCTCCCCAATTTTCTTCTATTATACCGCATTTCGCTGAGAAAGGCGGGGTTATTTGTCCGAATTACGAACGGCCCTGAGAAACAGAGGGCACCTGTCCCCAACGATCATCCATAAACTGCCGAATCAGACTGTACGCATCCTGCCGGCAGCTCTCATTTTCCAGCAGCTCATGACCGCAGGCCTCAAAACAGACGAGCTGTTTACGCTGGCTCTGAATCTGATGATAAGCATATTGCGAAGAAGACAGCGGCACAAATTCATCCTGCAGGCCCTGCAGGATCAACGTCGGACAGCTCACCTTCCTGACGGCCGGCTTCAGTTTTTTCACCAGCTCAAAAAACTGCGGAAAATATTCATATTCCAACAACCGCTCCTCCATATAAGCCTTAAACTGCGATTCGCTTTGCTTGAGGATCGCAGCGTATTTGGGAATCAGCCGGCTGACTGTTTCTAAGCTCATATACTCAAATGCCGGTGCGACTAAAATCAGCTTGTCCACCGCCAGAAAAGAAGCCAGAAATGCCGCAATGACGCCGCCCATGGAAAATCCTAACAAGGTTACTTCATAGCCTTTTTCCAGATAGGCAGTAACCTCCTGATTGGCCCGGGCCACCCAGACAAGCCATTCCTTTTCATTTTTATCTTCATCATACAGATCAAAACAGCGATATTCCAATCCCGGATCCGCCTCACACATCTCTTTCAGATAATGAAAATCTTCCTGTTTGCGCCGTCCAAAGCCATGAATGGCAATCAGAACCCGCTTCTTGCGCCGAGGAGCAAACAGGCCATGACGGATCAAGCTTCCCTCCGGTACCGATACAGACAGATTCCCGCCGCAACTGCGACGTTCAGCGATTCAAAGCTGAACATTTCAATCAAGGCCCGCTGATCACAGATTTCCAGCGTTTCCGGACGGATGCCCTGTCCCTCATTGCCCAACACAATCGCCACCTTTTCAACCACGGGCAGCTGAGCCAGCGGCTGAGCCTTATGCAAAGCCGTTCCGATCACCATGACGCCGGCTTCCTTCAAAGCGCCCAGAGCTTCAAGCAGCTCCGTTCTTTGAATTGCGATTTGAAACAACGCTCCTTGGGTCGAGCGGACGCATTTTTCATTGTAAACATCAGCACAGTCAGGGGAAAGCAAGACTTGATCAAATCCGAACGCGACGGCCGTGCGGATAATCGTGCCCACGTTGCCGGGATCCTGCACGCCATCCAGAACCACTGTCCGCAATCCGCTTTGAGCGGGTACTGACTTCTGCGAACAGACGGCAATCAGCCACGCCCCGGAAACATTCGTGCTGAGCTTGCGCATTACGATCTCACCGCACACAATGGCTTCACATTGACTGGCAAACGGATTGATCCGTCCGGCTTCCATCAACAGATGCTCAACTGCGCCGGCCTGCAATGCCTCGCCGATCAAATGTTCACCCTCAATCAGAAACTGACCACTCTGATCCCGATATTTTTTCTGCTGGAGCTTTGCCCAGTTTTTTATTCTTTCATTGGTTGGGGAATTGATTTCCATAAAATCGTCCTCCTGTTTTCTACCCTTATGATAATCAATCAGCGCGGAAAAAACCAGAATCTTTTCGATTCCGGCTCCGTTTTTTATCCTGCTTCCGCTTAATGGGCCTTTGTTGGATAAGCACAGTTGTAAGTTTTGCCCGGTTCCAGCTGAATGCCGCGCGCCTCAAACAGTTCGCTGACCGTAACCAGCTGATACCCCTGTTCGCTCAGCCACTCGATGACCCGAACACTGGCCTGGGCCGTCGGTTCATACATGTCATGCATCAGGATGATATCGCCGTCCTGCACCTCGCGCATCACCTCATCCACGGATTTATCCGCGTTTTGATGGGCCCAGTCGCGCGTATCAATGGACCATAGAATCAAAGGATACGGCGAAGTCTTCTTCAAGGTATCGTTATAAGCGCCATAAGTGGGCCGAACTAATAGTTCCTGATGATCCAGCGAACCTGCTTCCTGAATAGCCTCCCAGGTTGCCGCCAGCTGATCCAGTATGCCCTGACTGCTTTGCTTCGTCAGATCCACATGACCGAAAGTATGATTGCCGACTTCACTTCCCTCATCGAGCATCCGCTTGACAATGTCCTGATGATTCGCCACCCGGCTTCCCAGAACGAAGAACGTGGCCGCTCCATTGTGTTCTTTCAGCGCATCCAGTATGACCGGAGTTACCTGACGATTTGGCCCGTCATCATAAGTCATCGCGACCATCGGGCGGGTGGGATCGATAATCCGGCCATGCGTCTGCAGTCCCAGCAGATTGCGGGTGTCCTCGGCAACATAACCGATGACTTTGTTCAGCGGTATGACAGCGATCAATTCTTCCTTCTGCGCCTGCAAGGTCTGCGGAGGCAAAACGACGCGCAGCTCATCCTCGCCTAGATACAGTTCAGCCTTGTTGTTGATCAAGACATTTTCATCCATTTCATAGTCCTGATTTTCCTGACCTGGTGCCAGAGTGGTCAGAAAACTGCGGGTTAAAAACGCCAGATGCTTCATTCCTTCCGCTGAGAACAGGTCGCTGAATCGAATCAGGCGGTCCTGCTGCAAGTCAAACGTCCAGGCCCGCACTTCTTTCATATTCACTGCACCGGTCCGCTCAAAGCTGATCTGAACGGATCCGTAGCGTTCATTCAGTTCATAGGATTCATAATCCGCATACAGCGTACACAATCCTTCCACGCCCTGATTTTCCTGTTCAAATTTTTCAATGGCTTCCTCAATCGCGGATTCGATATTAGCGTCAATTTCCGCACTTCCCAAATGAGGGTAGTAAATGGCTATGGCCTGGTGGCCGGAAACCTTGATCTTCTGCTTCATCTTCCCTATTCGATGATTCTCTTCGATGGTCTGACGCATCGCCTCCGGCAGATGTTTTCTCTGACTTTCCCGCTGCCAGGACAGACCGATCACAACACAGATCGCTGCGAAAAGAAACAGGTAAATCCCTAATCGTAATTTTGTTTTTGTTTTCACGCTTCTCACCTTCGTTATCACTGTATGCCCTCTGCCTAAGAAAAAGACGCGGCATTGACTCGCTTAAGCTCAAAGCCGTGAGTCTTGGCAAAAACTCGAGCCCTGTAAAATCATATGGGATCGCCGTGAATGGACACCGCATGTCGGCGCAGCTTCAGTGAGAAATCAGCTTCAGAAAGTGGAAAACAGGAAACAGAGGATGAGAGGAATGATGATCATTGCGCAGAACTTAGGATCATTCAGCCCTTTTAGAACAAGAAAAAAGGATCGATGAAAGAATCAAAATACGGGGAATTCCTCTTCGACATCCTTTTTTTCTTTGTGCTTCTTCGCTTTTTAAGCCTGTACTGTGAAACTTTGTTTATCCCCGGTTTGGGCAGCTGGACTTATTAAAGACGAATGGGAAACTGAACTTCGGTCAGCCAATCCTCTTCGGATTCTTTATTCCAGATTCCATCGATAAAGCTTTCACGGGGTTCACCAATGATTTCCGCCTGATTGTCTTCGATCCACTGCATCAAAGCGGCATACACCTCGCCAAAGTGGTCATAGCTGCCCTGAAACAGAGCACAGGCCGCAGTGACCTGGGGTTCCTTGCGGAATTCGACGTCATCAAAATTGGATTCTAATGTTTCAACAGCCTGGCAGATTTCGACATGGATATCCTTTTCCCGATATTCGCCATCCAGTTCCTTAACAAAGCAATATTCCGGCTGGGTGCATTTCAGATCCGGATACTGTTGTCCAACCTTAGCTCCGGTCGCGGGAATTTCACGAAGCAGATCCCGATAGTGCGGCAAAGCTGCCTTGCGGGCCATGACAATACAGGCCGGCAGTTCTTTAACAATAACATTGATTTTCATAATTCTCTCCTTTGTGTCTGTCGTAAGGACACGCTCAATGCGGCGAAGCTGATACTGCATCATGTCAAGATCCGTGCTGATCTGTTGCCGGCGCTGATCCAGCACCGCACTTTCACTCGCTTCACCGCGCAGAATTTTGCCGATCATTTCCACACTGATGCCCAACTGACGCCATTGCTGAATCTGATACAGGGCAATCAGCTGATCTGTAGCATACCAGCGGTATCCGTTATCCGCATCAATCTGCTTCGGCCGCAGCAGTCCGATCGAATCATAATACCGCAACGTTTTGACCGTTGTTTTACCCATCTTTGAAAAATCTCCAATTTTCAGCATTGTATTTCCTCCTCCGCATTGGAATCATAGGTCCTCCCTTAACGGGAGAGTCAAGGCTTTTTTTTGATCTTTTAATCTTATCACGAAATTCCGATTTTAGTTTTATATTCGAGCATCACGATTGACAGAATTAACTGTAACTGTTATGATTACAGTATCAAAAGAACATTTGTTCTTGCGGAGGGAATTATGTTTTCATTCTTATCTTATCTTAAAAACTGAACCCGGAAAAAGCCGGTCAGCCGCTTAACCCCGGCAGAGGCTAAGCAGAAAATGGAAAGTGAACAGGTGATCGTGATCGATGTCCGCCGGCCTGATGAATTCGCACAGGGACACATTCCCAATGCGATCAATCTGCCCAATGAAACGATTGCTCACATGGCTTTATCCAAGCTGAAGGAGGAAGACGCTGTCTTGTTGGTGTACTGCCGCTCCGGTCATCGCAGCGCTCAGGCAGCCAATAAACTAGTTCAGCTTGGCTATAAGCATGTTTACGATTTCGGTGGTCTGCTTCAGTGGCCCTACGAAATCACCAAGGAGGAAGAGAAATGACCAGCGATCTGACCGTTGCGATTCATGCCGCCGTGTATCTGGCGCACAAAAATGCTCCTCAGTCCAGTGATGAGCTGGCTGCCAATATCTGCACGCATCCGGTACGCGTCCGAAAATTGATGGCGGCACTGTGCCGAGCCGGAATCGCCGTATCCCAGGAAGGTAGCGAAGGCGGCTACCGGCTCAACCATGACCCACATCAAATTACGCTGCGGCAAATCGCCGAAGCTCTCCACGTTGCCTTGATTGAAAGTAAATGGCGAAGCGGAGATCCGGAAATGGCCTGTCTGGTCGCTTCCGGTATGGCTGAGGAAATGGATAAAATCTATCGGCAGTTAAATGAACAATGTCTGGAAAGCTTAAATCGGCTGACGCTTTGGGATCTGCTTCAAAATCTCTTCGCTTCGCAGCCGCACAATATCATCATGAAGAAAAAGGAGGAACAATTTCATGAGAACATTCGATAATCTGATCATCGGCTTCGGCAAAGGCGGAAAAACATTGGCAGCTCAGCTGGCCAAGCAAGGACAAAGCACGCTTGTGGCAGAGAAATCCCCAAGGATGTACGGCGGCACCTGCATCAACGTTGCGTGCCTGCCAACCAAATCGCTGGAAAACAGCGCCCGGCAGTCTGTAATTCAGGGCGGTGACGAACAGGCCCGGCAGCTCCATTTTTACCAGGCGATTGAGGAAAAGCGCCGTTTAACTTCAATGTTAAGAAAAAAGAATTATGATAAGCTGACCTCTGTTGGTGTTGAAGTCATCGATGGTGAAGCTTCTTTTATGGATGATCATCATGTCCGCATTAACACAGGGGATAAAGAAGAAATCATCGAAGCCCAGCGGATCTTCATTAATACCGGAGCGAAACCCTTTGTCCCTGACATTGCAGGATTAAAGGAAAGCCGCCGCGTTTATCTCAGCGAAAGCCTCATGGAGCTGGAAACGCTGCCGAAGCGGCTGGTGATCTTAGGCGGCGGTTATATCGGTCTGGAATTTGCTTCGATGTTTGCCAACTTTGGTTCTCAGGTTACCCTGCTGCAGCCCGGTGAGCGCTTTCTGCCGCGGGAAGATGCTGAAATCGCCGCTGCCGTTGAGGCCAGCTTAAACCGCCGCGGCGTGCGTTTGATGCGCAATACTGCGCTGACGGAAGTCCGCGATGAAGCGGAAGAAACGGTTCTCCGTTTAATGGAAAAAGAAACCGCCAGCGAGTTACGCTGTGACGCGCTGTTAGTGGCGACCGGCCGCCGGCCGCAGTTAGATGCACTGCACCCGGAAGCCGCAGGGATCGCCTTAACCGCACGCGGAGCAATCGTCGTGGATGAGCATTTAAAAACTTCCGTCGATCATATCTGGGCGATGGGCGATGTCACCGGTGGTCTGCAGTTCACCTATATCTCGCTGGATGATTCACGGATTGTCCATGACGCTTTAACCGGTGGACCACGTACAACGGCCAATCGTGGCGCCGTACCGTACAGCGTGTTTATGGACCCGCCGTTCTCCCGCGTTGGGATGAGTGAAGAAGAGGCCCGCAAAGCCGGCTATGAAATCAAAATTGCCAAAATTCCAGCCGCCGCAATCCCGAAAGCTCAGGTTCTGCGCAAGACTGAAGGCCTGCTGAAAGCCATCATTGATGCGAAAACCGATCAGATCCTCGGCACTCATCTCTTCTGTGAAGAATCCCATGAAATGATCAATCTGGTTAAGCTGGTTATGGATGCCCAGCTGCCGTATACCGTTCTGCGGGATGGCATTTATACCCATCCGACAATGAGCGAAAGCTTCAACGATCTGTTCGCAGCGGTCAATCCTGCTTAATTTCTTCTGTTTTCCCTGATCCTATAAAAACGTCGGCTCTGTGAAGAACCGACGCTTTTTACTCTTGTTTTTACTGGTGGCTGCAGATTCCGCTCATTTCTCCTAGACTTTCCTGTCAGAAAATAAATGCGAATCGCTTCCGTTATTTTTCACTGATTTTGGCAAGCAGTTCCTTCGCCGCAATTTCCAAGGCATTGCCGCCTTTTTCCGGTAAGCCCAGACCTGTATAGATTTCACCGAGGAAAATATGCTGCTCGAGAAGTGCTGCGAACATCTGATCAATGATCTTCAAACATTCCGGCTGCTTCTGCATTGGACCGAACGGATTGGCAAAGAACGTTGTTGACAGTCCTTTTTCCTGAGTGGTACCCAAAGCAAACCGTTTGCCTTCGATAAAGGTGCGGACTGCTTCTTCCTTGCTGTCAAACGCCCGCAGACCACGCTGATCGGTATAATTGTTGGCATACAGAAACAGATCGACTTTCTGATCCGTAATGATCGTATCATACGGCGCCGCCGGGATGACCACGCGGGCATTGGCACTTTCCGGATTAAAGAAGATCGACCGATCCATATCCCGGTAAGCACTGCCCTTGTCCAGATCATCGAGGCGGACAAACGCGCCGATTTCCGTTCCCTGCGCGCGGATCTGTCCCTGGGCATCCAAGTGCAGCGAACCCATGTCGTCAAACACAATTTCCCGGCTGACAATCACATCTTCGCTCAAATTCGTCAGCGCCTCAATCGTTTCTGATTTGCCGGCTCCGGAATCCCCAATCATGATCACGCCTTTCTTCGTTCCATCCTGAAGCGTCAGGTTGATCATTGCCCCGTGCAGCGGCAGCCAGCCCTTTTCAATCATGGCCAGATTATGCAGTGTCAGAATCATCTTTTTCAAATAACCGAAGTATTCAATGACATCGGCATAAGAGACCTTGCCCACCCACATCGCGTTGGCCTGATCATGATAAAAGACCGTATCATTTTGACCGTCAGGATTGCCGAACAATAAAAGCAGATCGGGCTTGGCGCCGATGCAGTCCTCATCCGAAGCCAATTCAAACAGATTCGCCAGCGCCACAGCCCCGGCAGTAAAATCACGATGAAAATACGTATAGCATAGCAGCGATCCCACTTTCAGCGGAAAGCACATCCATTCTTCCTCACCCTTGACCCACTGCGCCATCGGATTGACGTCCACCTCCGTGAACATGCCTAAGCGCTTGTTGCTGCGGGGATGGATGATCAGCGGCGTGCGCATCATGATGGTATGCACAAACGGAATATCGCCTAATTCGCGATAGCCTTCCGGCATCGGCCACGGGTAATCCCGCAGCAGCAGACTGGCATTGGTGCCGGCCTGAAGCTGACGGTAAACACGGTTGCGGGAACCCTGTGTTTTCTGCTGAACCGTGCGGTAAAAATCCAGGATCATCTGATGGAATTGGGCATCGGCTTCCATAAAATTAGCCAGCTGCAGTCCTTCCTCATTGCGTGTATAAATAATCGAATACCGCTGCATATTCCGCCAGAAATGATAACAATCTTCAATCACTGCCAACATTTTCTGGCGTTCACGGAAATACGGGTGGGCGATCTCTTCGACCTCCAGCACCTGCATCACCTTTAACAAACGGATTAAATCTTTTTTTACTTCTTCGATGGGAAGTCCGCGCCGCAGCCAATCGAACAGCTGCGGATCTGTATGGGAACAATAATTCAGATACAAATCAAGAAATAAGGAAAAGCTTTCGCTTGACAACAGCTCCTCCGCCGTCGTGTAGTACGCCTTGGTGTAATTAATCAACGCCATATTGCGTTTGAGATAAATCGCTTCTTTCATGCCGGGCCTCCTTCAACACCAGTCCATTATATCACTTTCAAAAAGAAATGAAAGATTTTCTTTCGTTCTTTCATTTCTTTCATTGCTTTTGTTCTGTTTTCTTGTTTGATTGGGAGCTTGTTTATTTTTAAAGAATAAGACTGGTTTTTTTATTTAGCTTCAAGCAGCGAAATTGAATCCTGACCGTTGACTTCTCCGCGATGTTCTGAGTCTAGGTCAATCCGGATGCATAGCCGCTTCACTTTAGTCTATGCACAAGCCCTGTTCCCTGCGCGGCTTTTTTTATGATGATCGGCAGGAAAAGTTCCGTCCGGATTACCGGCGCTGCCGAACAACCTCAAAACTGATCGCCGCGACAGCACTGGTGCCGTTGAGCGCACTGCGGACCGGCCGGGCATAAGGAATCACGATATTCTGATCGCTTTGTTCGAGAATATCGCGGCTCAGCCCGCGCAGCTCCCCGCCGATAGCCAGAACCAAGGGCTGGTTAAAATCCGCGTCGTAATAATCGATTGCCTCACTGCGCTGGGCGCAGTACAGCACGCAGCCAGCCTGACGGCATTGCCGGACAGCTTCGCCGATGTCCTCGCACAGACACCAGGGCAGCTGTTCACTCGCTCCCGCACTGGATTTCACAATCGTTGCCTGCGCGTTCTGCCAATCCCGGCTGCCCATTAAAACTCCGCTGCAGCCGGCGGCATACAACGTCCGAAAAGCATAACCGAGATTAAACGGATCTTCGATTCCTTCCAAGACTGCGACAAACGGCTTGGGATCCTTCAGACAGTCTTCCACCATTTGATATTGCCGTTCCCCTGCCAGCGCTAAAATTCCGCCATGCGTCCGTCCGGATGCCTGCTGATCAATCGCTTCACGCTCCCAGCGTTCAACCGGAATTTCGCGTTGGGCAGCCTGGCGCAGAATAAAAGCGGTGTCTTTATCTTTTTTTCGCTGATCAACGATGAGCTTAGCCACCGTCCGGCGGCCTGAGAGCATCACGGCTTTTACGCTTAACGCCCCTTCAAACCAGATCATAACTTACGCTCCTTTCGCCGAATCAAATCATAGGGATGGAAAACTGCCGGCGCATTGATCCAGCAGCGCTGCAGCGGTTTATTGGCCACGGCAACGAGTTCTCCTTCCTCATCCTCCATGGTTTCTAAAACAAATGGCGTATTCTTTAAATGCGGCCCAAATGCTTCCAGCATTTCACCAATTTCAAAATGATTGCGCACCTCGATCAGCGCCTGTCCGCGCGCTGGGTCATAATCCAGAACCTGCGCTAAAAAATCATGCGTCACCCGTGACGGGGCATTGTCATACAAATGATCCTGCGGCCCCGGAATTCCAGCCAGAAAACCCGTACAGGCAGGCCGATTCTCCGCCCGCATCAATTCCTGCTGCGCGGCCTGCACCGCTGCGCTTGGATCTTCATCCGGATGCGCTCTCAGCCAATCGATCAGCTGTCGATAGGCCCGCACGACAACGGCGATATAATAGGCGGATTTCATGCGGCCTTCAATTTTCAGGCTGGCAACACCGGCTTCGATCATATCCTTAACATAGTCAGCGGCCATCAGATCTTTGGAACCCATTGAAAACAACAGGTGATCCTCGCTCAGTTTCTGCGAATCCTGATAGAGATGATAGCGCCACCGGCACGACTGCGCGCATCCGCCGCGGTTGGCATCCCGCAGAGTCATTGCGTTGCTCAGCGTACAGCGTCCAGAATAGTTCACACACATGCCGCCATGGATAAACGTTTCAATCGGTGCTTCACTGTGCGCACAGAGGGAACGAATCTGTTCCATTGTGCATTCCCGGGCCAGCACAACCCGATCCGCGCCCAGGTTTCGGTAAAACTGAACTGCCAGAGAATTGGTACTGGACATCTGCGTGCTGAGATGAACTTCCAGCTTCGGCGCCACGGTTTTCACACGCTTAACGATCGATGGCGAAGCGACAATCACGGCATGCACACCGATGCTTTCCAGCTGCCGCAGATAATCGTTAAGACCATCAAAATCTTCTTCATGCGGAATAATATTGACGGTCACATGGACATGGGCGCCATACTCACGAGCAAATTGAACGCCCTCCGCAATATCCGCAATTTCAAAATTGCTGGCACGGGACCGCAGCGAAAAACGCTTACCGCCTAAATAGACCGCGTCTGCGCCATACCGAACCGCCGTTTTTAAACGCGCCAAGTCTCCAGCCGGCGCCAACAGTTCAATCGCTCTATTCATGCGGCATCCTCCTTGGTTAAATTGGTCTTCATGGCATAATAACCTGATCCGTAATTCATTTGGGGCCAACGTTCTGTCAGCTGCGCCTGCATTTCCATCGGATCGGCCCCTTCAAGAACAGCGGCATATGCCTGACGAGCTTCAATCAGCTGCTGATCACAGGAAAACAGACTGTCCAGCGCAAAATTGCCGATGCCGCTGGCTGCCAGCTGCCGGATCTGAGCGAAGGAACACAGCGTACTTTCCATATAAACAGCTGCCCCGGCCGCCTCTTCCAGAATCGGCATTTTGCCGCTGCGGGTGGCCTCAATCAGATAGAGTCCGCGCTGATGCGGCAGATCTTCAACGGTTTTATGAATCATCTGTAAATAGTTGGACACTAACGGACGGCGGGAATACGCCATAACCTGCCGGCCATGAATCTGCAGCTCCAGTCTGGAACCTTCCACTTTCTCAGCGATCTGCAGTATTTCTTCCAGCGTAATCTCAGCCGCCAGCGCAACGCGGCCCACCCCCATGTCCAGCATCAGCTGAATATCCTGAGAATTGGTCGTCAGTGTATCCGGAGCATAGATCAGCCGATCCTGGATACCCAAGACTTTCGCCAGCATGAATACTGCCGGATCCATATAGACAATGCCATCCGGATTCCAACTTTGAATTTGCTTCAGCTTGGCTTCCATTTCCGGCAGCTCTTCTTCCATCCACAATCGATTGAAAACAATTTCCCACCGCAGCCCCAGGTTTTGGCAGGCAGCGGCAATCACCGCCGCTTCTTCCCTTGAAAAAAGCCGGGCTGTACGGACTGAATAGCCTTCAACCCCGATTCGGATCGTTGTTATTCCACTTTTTTTCAATGCTGGCAGCGACGCTGTCTGCTGCAGTGCCGCAATCCAATTGATTTGTTTCATTCGCATCCCCCTCTTCCATTGTTATTCGTTGGGCAGCTTGCGCTTTAATTATACGGTCGGAGGCTGAAAAGTCAATCGTCCCGCAGATTTCTGCATAGCTCTATGATGATTTAACGATTGACTGCCGTACATTCTTTTGATAGAATATCAAAGATTGATAAGGGAGTAGTCACCGCAGATCCATTCTGCGTTGCTAAGTCAACAGAATGACGGAGCTTTCCGTCTGGCTTAGAGGTAATTGACAAGACTTGTCTGGCGCTTACGGGAAAGTGCAGACAGGTCTTCTTTTTTTGTCATCATCGTTAATTTGAAGAAGAGGAGTTTGCATAATGAGTATTGAAGTCGCAGTTATTCTGTTTCTTGCCGGCGTCTTTCTGGTGGTCAAAGGCGGCGATCTGTTTGTCGAGGCCGCCAGCTGGATCGCAAAAGCTTCCGGTATCCCATCCTTTATTGTCGGCGCCACGATTGTCAGCCTGGCAACCACATTGCCGGAAATGATTGTGTCCGTTATCGCGGCGCTGCAGGGGAAAACGGAAATGGCCATTGGCAATGCCGTCGGTTCCGTCATTGCGAATACCGGTTTAATCTTAGCGGTTGCCATGGTTTTCATGACCATTGCCATTCAGCGCAAAGACTACATCAAGCATTGCGTCTTGTTGATTACCGCGGCCGCGGTTTTGTTTCTATTCAGCTTATCCGGCGCCCTGAGCTTCATCGGCAGTCTGATTCTGATCGGCATCTTTTTGATTTCAATGGTTTTGAATGTCCGCAACGCAATGCAGCAGCAGGAGGATACGGAAAGAATTCAAACAACGCGCAAAGAAATCATCCGACGCATTGTCATGTTTTTATTTGGTGCTTTAGGTATCGTTGCCGGATCCCAGCTGTTAGTCAACAGCGGCAGTGCGCTGGCGGCCTTCTTCGGGGTTCCGGAACGGATCGTCGCGGTCACCGTGATTGCGATCGGCACTTCGCTGCCGGAACTGGTCACAACATTGACCGCCATCATCAAAAAGGAATCCAGTCTGTCCATCGGCAATCTGATCGGCGCCAATATTCTTGATTTAACCTTAATTCTGCCGATTTGTTCCTTTGTATCCGGACAGGCGCTGCCGGTTTCCGCCCAAAGTCTGGCGCTGGATATGCCAGCCTGTCTGTTGATTACTATCGTAGCGCTGCTTCCGTTATTGATGAAAGAAAAAGGTTCTAAAATCCAAGGCTTAAGCTTAATCTTGAGCTACTCTCTCTATCTGTTCTTTGTTTTATAAGTTTTATTTGACATTCTGCTTATTTCGGGGTATATTCTTCACAAACAGAGTAGGTTCCTGCGCGTTAAGTGCTTTCTGAACGGGGAGTTGTCAGAAGGACGAAAAGGTTTCTTGCGGTGCAGGTTCCGCATCCCGCTGACCCGAAAATCGAAGGCATGGCCTTCTCTTTTACCTGTCAGAGGGAAAAGAGGAGGTTTTTTTATGGCTCAGTTTTCCAAAGCTCTCTTTTCTCATCCGTTTTCCCGTGCTTACTGGAAAGAAGCGTCGGCAGAAACCCGGCGCGTCCGAATTCTGGCTGTCGCCGCTCTGTGCATGGGATTAAAAATGGCCATCGCTTCGTTTCGGATTCCGGTAGCTGACAATCTCTATATTTATTTCACCTATCTGATCACGGCAGTACAATGTGCCGTAGCCGGTCCGGTGGTCGGCGTCCTGTGCGGCGGCATCGGCGATCTGATCGAATTTGCAATTCATCCTACCGGTCCCTTTTTCCCCGGCTACACTTTATCCAGCATGGCCGGCGCATTGATCTTCGCTTTATTTTTATACCGTACCAAAATTACAGTTTGGCGTCTGGCGCTCAGCCGGCTGCTGATCAACTTGTTTGTCAATGTCGGTTTGGGTTCCTTGTGGAGTTATATGTTGTATTCTAAAGGTTATTTGTATTACTTCGCCAAAAGCATCGTAAAAAATACGATTATGCTGCCAATTGAAGTCATCCTGCTTGTGCTGTTTTTCCGCATGTTGATTCCTTACTTGGAAGGAAAGAACTGGATTGCACCCCAAGGTGAGAAAAAACTGCCATGGTGGTAAACACACGCCTGACACTTCCTATCTAAAACACTCCTTTAGCGAGTGTTTTTAATTTCGCTTCGCTTTTTTGTTTCTGGACCCATCACGATGTAAGTGGATACCCTCCTTATTTTTCAAGCCGTTTTATTCAAGGGATATCTCATCAATGATCCTCGTAAAAACGGTGCGCAAAATTCTGCGCACCGATCCGTGATATCCTCCTAGTCCTACGTTGCTGGCTGACGTATCAGAAGGCATCCTTAACAATTTCTTTATTCTTCACTCTGATGGGCAAGAATCCATGTCAGCCAATTGGTAAATTCTACTGCCAGATGTTTTTGATGTGCCTTGACGAGAAACTTAGGACACAAGCCAGGAAATTCCACACATAAAAGACATTCCAGCCCCTCCGTGGTATCCCGAAACTGATGGCGTACACCGCCGATTTCCGTTTGATCATTCAGTCTGGCTATCCCTGCCGATTGAAATGGGTAACGAGGATCACGAGATTCCATCAAGCCGGCTTCATCCCCAAACGTGATAAAGAACTGAGTAGGCAGCGGTGCATTTCCCGTTGTTTCAACGACTTCCAATGTCCCGTGATTTGGTCTTAGAACGTAATGTTCAGGATAGACGGATAAATTAACTCGGCGATAATTCTGATCAGGCTCAATCATCAACGCCTCTAATCTTTTGCTGAAACGTTCGGCACTGATTCCCTGAGCTGTAATTCGCGTTTTAGCCATTCGCCGCCGCTTTCCTGAAAGTCCGCTGATCAGTTTCATGCCTAAACGGCTTAACCCTAGCTTTCCTTTCAGCAAAGCAAGCATATCCTCGGTACTCATCTGGATTTTTCGTGTCGTTAATTGTTGTGCGATTTCCTCCGCGGATCCCTTGGAATCCAATTTTAAGCGCAATGTTCGGCAAGCCTTTTTAACCCGCTTTGCTTTCCATTTTTCCAGTTCCTCCGGCAAAAAAGGGCTTCCTTCAATCTCAACTTTTATCGTCTGATTTTCCATAACAATTTTCCTCCTAAGCTTTAATCTATATCTTCAATGAAACAAATGACAGAGCACGGCTTCACAGCTTAATTTGGGATATAATCTGAAGTCATGCCTACAAATGAATAATCAAGAAGCTCAAGTCCATAACGGTCACAGAATTCAGAAATGATCTCTTCAAAATTTCCTTCGTAATCCTCTGCCTCAGGTGGATAATCATCTTCTGCCTGTACATAACGTTCAAAATCATCTGCTATACCTATTTTTATTTTTTGAGTATAGATTGTCAAAATACTCTCTGCGGTTATCCATGGATTCTCGTCCAGCTCCGCCTGGATTTCCGCTCTGATTTTTCGCTTATCGTCAACTCGAATATCGATCGTAGTGCGGATCTCTGCATCAACATGTACGCAGTAAGAATACCAGCTGCGTTCCAGTTCCAGATCAAAATGCCATGATTTCTCACAGAATTCATCCAAACCCGCATCCTTTTTACAGTTCCATCGCTTCCGATTTTCCGCACTCAGAAAGGCTGCATAAATTGCGGAAATCTCCTCTGCAATTTTTTCAGTCAAGCCACATTCTTCCTGAATCAAAGCCGTTATCGCAGTTTTATTATACTCAAGAAGTTCTGCTTTTTCCATAATCTTCGCTAATAATGTAATGAGGATCATCCGCGCTGTTTTCGGCTCAATCCAATCTGTTTCAAGCATTTCTTGATAAACGGAATAGGCATCTCTGTTGAAATACAGAAGTCCTTTCTGATCAGCAATGACTTGCAAAAACTCGGCAATTCTCTCTTTGTTCTTCATCGTATTTTCTCCTTTTTCCATGTTACTGCTTGATTCTCAGTTCATTAATAAGACAAATTCCACGCCTGTCTTTAATTCGGATCCATGCTTGTGATGCCTTGAGTATAACAAAAGTGGTGTACAAAAATATGCACACCATGGCTTATAATTCACTGAATTATTTATTGAATTCGCTTTTGTTCATTCAATCTGCTGCAAGTCTCCTTTTTTTGGAGTTTATACTTTCTCCGATTGTAATATACAGATCAAAAACAGACCAATTTGATAAATACAGAATCCCAGTCCGGTTCCCAAGCCATTCATCAAGACATCATCAATATCCACAACGCGGCAGCCATGCATAAACTGCAGAGATTCGATAAGGATAGAAAAAAGTAATCCAGCGGCTATCACCCGCTTTCCATTTCTAAAAGCAGGAAAAGCCAGCGGCATTAAAAATCCGGCAGGCGCAAACATCCAAAGATTGATTAACAGTCCTTTCATCACCAGCCGAACATAAAACAGAACAGCTCGGCCTGATTGAAAAATTTGAAACAGCTCTGCAATCCATAGAAAAGGAATTCCATTCACAATTCGCATCGCAATCGCATAGTTTTGGTTAAGCAAAGTGATCATAAAATAATGATTAACCAGATTCCCAACAACAAAATTGCCGCTTCTCTGATTTGACGATCCATAATACGCCTCCGATCCTTTACTTTTTTAGACTTGCAAGTGTAAACAAAAAGACAGCGCATCATGATTCACTCCCGAAGCCGCTGTCCATTCTTTTGCCCTTTTTCCTGATTGCCAGGAAGTTTATAACCCGCCTAACTGATCCACCGCGCCGCCATCGGTGATAATCTTTCCATACTGATCATATACACCCCAGACGTCTTTCAGTTCACTTTCTTCAATTTCATCAAAGAACTTCAGTTTGAAATTGTGATACCCCTTCGTGTACTGCGTATACACCAGATCCGCACGCGGAGCACTGAGCTGAATGTGACTTTGACCTTCAAAGGTAGTCTTGGTTATCGTTACTCCCGCCAACAATCCTATTCGTTTATAGGTTCCGTCCTGGGCGGAGATCAAATTGCCTAATGAATAAATACACAGCGTATCGTCGATTAACTCAATCGGCTGAACGACATGCGGATGACTGCCGATGATGATATCCACGCCGGCATCTGCCAACAGCTGTGCAAGACGGCGCTGCTCCGATGTCGGTTCATGCGTATATTCCTCGCCCCAGTGCATCGCGACCATCAGGACATCCACTTCCCCACGGGCTTTGGCGATATCTTCCAGCAGCATCTCATCCGTGTAGACGTTCACCAGATATTCTTTGCCTTTCGGCACGGCGATACCGTTGGTGCCATAGGTATAGGACAGCAGGGTATAGCTGATGCCGTTGATCTGGCGAACACGCAGTTCTTCCCGATCATCAAAGGAACTGTAGGAACCGGCTGTCAGGGCATTTTGGTTTGACCAATAATCCAGAGAATTCAGAATTGCCTGTTCCCCCCGATCCAAGGTATGATTATTCGCCAGTGATACCAGATTAAATCCCAGGTTCATCATCGTATCTCCAAATTCCTGCGGGGAATTGAAGCAGGGATACGTGGATAAACCCAATTCCGTTCCGCCTAAAATTGTTTCCTGATTATAATACTTTAAATCATAATGGTCTGTGACACGGTTCAGCGTACTCATCATTTCAGTAAAATCATAACCGCCCTCAGCCGTCTTGGCATCGGTATACACCGCGCCGTGCAGCAAAGCGTCCCCAGCCATCAATAATTCCGCTTTTTCCACCATCGGCGTCGGCTGCGGAGTACTTGTTGTCTGCGGCGTAACTGCAATTTGAACTTCGCCATCTTTTGGTTTCTGCAGCGTAATTACGGCCAGCACCATCAATAAAGCCCCCAGCAAGATCAACAGGGCGATCACCGTGCGCATCAGATTTTTCATCGTTTGTTTCTGATTCATAACTTTTCTCCCATTCGCTGATCTTATTATACCTTTTTTTCCGGATCAGCTCCCGTTTTTCACGGACAATTAAGATTTTTGTAAGGTTTTAACGCTTTAATTGCACGACATGAATCGGACAGACTTCCTGACAGCAGTAACAGCGAATACAGCGGCGGCGATCAATAACCGCTTTCTGATTGACCAACGTAATCGCGTGAACCGGACAGTCCCGAAGGCATTCTCCACACCCCACACATCGCTTTAGATCCGGTTTGGGATAAGGGGCAAAAACATGGCGCAGTGCCTCAACAGGGGAAGGTATCAACTGAATCAGACCTTTAACCGTTTCCGGCAGTCTGAAATCATGACGCGATAAAGTTTCCCAGGATTCTTCCAGCGCGCACAGTTCCACATTTTGCGGATCCACGAGCCCCAACACACAGGCCGCATGATGAATCGGCATCTGATTCGGATCCAGACCAAACAACTTCAGCGCTCCATAATCGAGCGCAAAGGGATCCTGGGCTGCCAGTAAGCGTTGGCCGTCATATCGATCTCCGCCGCTTGGGCCGTTGCCCTGCATCCCTTCAATCGCATCCATAATGCACAACTGCGGCTTGACCATTGCCGCCAGCTGGCAGAGGAAGCGGCAGAAATGCGCACGCTTAGGAAACCGGGCATGCATTTCAGCTTTTACCAGGCCGGGAATGACCCCGAACATGTTCTTCACTGCACCGCTGGTCAGCGTATAACTGTGACTTTTAAACTTGCAGCAGTCAATGATCAGATCGGCATCCGCGACGCATTTTAAAATCGGCACGGCTTCACTCCCCATTTTCAGTTCACTTTCAACGTTGTCCAGCGATTCATTGAGCTGACAGTTCTCCTGTTCAGCCAACGCCTTCAGTCCGGTCTTCTGATAAACCAAACGCAGGGAATCCAGTGTGAACCGGCCAGCCGGACTGTCCGCCAGCATCACCTGTGCGCCATGCCGTTGCACATAACGAACTAACGCCCGCAAAACCTCGGGATGGGTCGTAGTGAATTCTTCCGGATTTTTAGCAGACAATAAATTTGGTTTGATCAGAACCTTCATCCCCGGCTTGATCAAAGCCGCGGCATCGATCGCCTCCATCAGTCGACTGAGCTGGCGTTCGACCTGATTTTCATCATAGCTCGCGCAGCGCACAGCTGCAACTTTTTCCTTTGCCTTCATCGCTTCCTCCTCAAGAAGAAAAGGGCTTAGAAGCCCTTGCTTTGATACGCAATTTCTCCGTCGACCAGCGTCATCACAACCCCAGCTGCCGGATCGAGCGTCGGCATTCCGTTAAACAAAGCGATATCCGCGTCTTTGCCGATTTCCAGCGAGCCAATTCGCTGATCACAGCCGATCGTCTTTGCCGGATTGATCGTCAGCATCGCAATCGCCCGTTCAACATCAGCGCCATACCGGACAACTTCGCCTGCCTGTTCCACAATCAGCCAAGGATGGTATACCGGACCGTCAGTCATGATGGAGCACAGCACCCCGCGCTTGTCCATTTCCACAACGCTGTCAATATCGATCTTAATCGATTCGCCGAAGCCTTTAGCCACGGCAATCGGACCAAAGATCACCGGACAGCCGCTTTCGACAATCGGTTCCATATAATCAGAAGCACCCCAGGCATGATCAAGGGTGAATTCGAAATCGAATTCCTTCGCCAGTTCAATAACGGTGATCATGTCAAACTGCGTACAATGCATCTTCACCGGCATTTCATGCCGCAGAACTTTGGCCCCATTCTCCATCGCCGGATCCCATTTCGGCATCTTTGCCGGATCGGATTTGGCTTCTTCTTGTTTTTTCATGTATTCCTGAACATCACGGAAATACTGCCGCAGGATGCTGGCCACGCCCATCCGCGTCATCGGCATCTGATTGCGTTTGCCGTAAACACCCTTCGGATTGCCGCCCATCGCTGCTTTTAAAGCCACATGGCGGTTGATGCACATGGAATCAATCGTTCCCTGCCCAGCGCTTTTCACCGCACAGACAACACCGCCGATGACATTACCGCTGCCTGGGGCAATCGCGCTGCAGGTTACTCCCGCCGCCAGCGCCTCTTTAAACGACGGCGACCTCGGATCCAGTCCGTCAATCACTTCCACTTCCGCCGTCACATTCTTGACCATCTCATTGACGTCCTGGGCGCCCGTAGCAATCTCAAAACCGCCGATATGGCTGTGTGCATCAACAATTCCCGGAATTGCCGTCAGTCCTTTAGCATCAATCACTTCTGCCTCCGAAGCCTCCAGGTTTTCGCCAATTGCGGCAATCTTCCCATTTTCCATCAGGATGTCGGCTTTTTCCAACGTTCCAAGCGCTCCCATTGTTATGATTTTTGCGCCTTTGATCAATCGTTTCATGCCGCTTTTTCCCCCTTTACAATTTCCCCGGAAATCATTACTGTTTCCGGCAAGGCTCGGAAGGTTTCCAACGGATTTCCCGACCAGATCACGACATCGGCATCTTTGCCTTCGGTCAGGGAACCAATCCGATCAGCCACGCCTAACAACTGAGCCGGAACACTTGTCAGCATTTTCAGTACATCTTCACTGGTGATTTCAGCCCCCAGCCGCCGAGCCTGCGCCAACAGGCCATGCGCATTCCACATCAAAATTTCCCGGCCGGGTGAAACCGCATCGCCAAACGCACTCAGCGCAATCTTCTTGCCCGCTTTGATCAAATCAAACAGCGCCTTGTAGTCCACTGCGGCATGATACCGGTTAAATCCATCGGTCAGATCTCCCAGGATCAGGCCGCACGCTTTATCCTTCAGACTTTCATCGAGCTGATACATATTCGCCAAGATCAGCTGCACCGGTTCTTTTTCAAACAACGACAGCACGGCATCGGCTTCCGCTTTGGTATTGCAGTTCAGAATCAACGGCAGCCTGCCTTCCAAAACCGGCCGGAAAGCTTGAACCTTCAGATCTTTCTGATCTTCCGCTTTGTCCGAACGGCATTTAGCGATCAGTTCGCGCAAGGCTGAAAAGATCCCCATTTTGGTCATCGGCGCGGCATTGCGCGGACCATAGGTTTGTTTGACCTTATCATCTACGGAGCCCTTTAGCGCTGCCAAAGCTTTGACGCACATCGCTTCAGCCGTTTTGCCATAAGCTTTGAACACGGCCGTACTGCCGCCGAGAATGTTGTTGCTGCTCGGCGCGACGCCGGCAGCCGTAATTCCATAACCCCAAAGCTCCTGAACCATCATGCTTTCTGGATCAAACGCATAATAAACATCCAGCTGCGGCGTCAGCGGATCGCTTGTTTCATCATTATCCCGCGCCTGTCCGCGGCCGGCAACCGTTCCCCAGCCGCTCAACGGATCGATCCAGCCCGGCATGACACATTTTCCTTCGGCTTCTATCACCTGCGCCTGCGCCACTTCCAAATGCTGTCCGATGCGAACAATTTTTCCGTTATCGATCAAAATATCCGTCTTCGCCAATACTTGGCCCAAACCATCATGTACGTTTCCGTTTCGTATTAAGATCAAATCAATACCCCCATTCTTTTTCTGTCTGCTTTCATTATAATGATTTCCGAGGCACATTCCTAGTCTGCAGCGAAATTTTTCTGATTAAAAGAAGATCTTCATCTCAGTTAGAAATGAAGATCTTCCTGTTTAACTTTAACGCATAGCACTCCGTTTTTGAAAGAAAACACCATAGGTCATTCCTGATACGATAGCGATATAACTGACGACCAGCTGCATTCCCACACTTTGGATCATATAGCTTAAATTGGTGGAAAAATACGGATCGATCAGGGCCTCATTGATCTGAGTAGCGGCTTTCATCGCCGCGTCGATCTGCGGAGCATAGACAAACACATTCAGCGCCGTGACGGCGAAGCTGCCTAATAAAACTAAAAGGAAGGTTTTCAGCACAATATGCAGAATCAGCTTTTTCGACTGAAAGAACAGCCGCACTCCGTTATTGAATGCTGGCAGGGCTTTCTGCCCTTGATCAATCATCGCGAACAACGTCAGATGATTGATGCAGTTAAGAAAGATAATGCTTAAAGTCAACACGGCCGGCAGCACAAGAATCACAGCCTGAATCCGTGACAACAGCTGTACAGCAAACACACCGGCAATCAAAATTCCAAGATACAAAATAAACAAAGGCAATAAGCGTTTGAAAAACTTCCCAAAGTATCCGAAATCCCGATAGGAATAGGCGGTCTGATTCAGCGCCTTCCACATCACGACATCCAACCCAAATAAGAAAATTAGGTTCAGAATTAACGTCGCGCTGAATGGAATCAGGTTGTTCTGAAACTGCTGCGCCGCCAGTGAAATCAACGAACAGCCTAACGCCACGATGAAGCAATACTTCATCAACGGTATTCGATGCTGCTGAATCAATTCACGCGACGATACTAAAATTCCATTCATCTCCGTCGACTTCATGCCGTAATCGCAAGAAATTCCTTTTCCTGCAAGGCAACGACGCCTTCTTTCAAAAGACGAATCTTCCGGCTATTGGCGTTGACGACCAGAATCGGACAGACCATAGAAACGTTATTTCTTAGGAAAAATTCCAGATCCACGTCCACTAGCAGATCACCCTGAGCCACCCGCTGATTCTGCTCGGCATGAACCGTAAATCCCTCGCCTTTATAGTTTACGGTATCCAATCCCAGATGAATCAGATATTCATTGCGGTCATCGGCCTTGATCCCGATGGCATGACCCGTCGGAAAGACGGCCACGATCGTTCCGGATACCGGCGACAGCACTTTTCCATTCTGCATTTCAATCGCAAAGCCATCCCCCATCGATTTGCTTGCGAAAACTGGATCAGGTACGGCCTCCAGATTCATCAGCTTGCCTTCAAAAGGCGCTGCAAAATCCACCGGTTTGGGTCTGAACAGATGCTTAAACATCAACATCACTCCTCTAATATATATTTTTTGCCCATGCAGTAAGTGGCTTGAATTTCAAAGTTCGGATTCACGACCAGAATATCCGCATCTTTGCCAGCCTCCAGACTGCCCTTGCGGTCATCAACGCCGATATAGCGTGCCGGATTCTCCGCTGTGATCTTCATAATTTCATGCACTGACGGATGAACATTGGCAATTAGGTTCCGAATCGATTTGATATAGCTGAGTTCCAAACTGCGCACAGCTTTGTAATCATGCAAGTCAATATGTTCTTCACTTCCGTCGTCATTGCGCAAAATCAATTCATCGCCATTGGGAATAAATGTCTGCTTTCGGATATAATGATACTTTTCTTTTTTCGTTAGCGCAATCCCTCCGCAGTCGGTAGTCATAATGATTTTATCTTTGCTTTTTAACCGCCATGTCAGCGCAAAGACCTCAGGACGTACCGTCATGCCTGTTTGTTTGGCAAACTCGCAGTTCAGATCATCGAAATACAAGGCCGCCCCGGCAACTCCCGGTTCCCGATGATGCAGGCCGCGCATTCCGCTGAACATGTGCGTAACGCCGCCTAAACCGTATTCTTTTAAATCGCGGATACAGTCAAAGGTAGCGGCGCTGTGACCGATATTCATCTGAATCTGATTTTCATGACAGAACTGGATTAACGCTTTTGCCCCCGGCAACTCCGGCGCCAATGTCATCAGCCGGATGACATGCGGATGGGACTGAGCAGCCAAAAACTGATGCATGATCGCCATATCCGGATCGATGCAGCAATCCTCACGCTGCATTCCTTTGAATTCCTTATTGATAAACGGTCCTTCCAGATGGACACCCAGCAACGTAGCCCCATCTTCTTTTTGATGCTCAACTACCCAACTGGCATTCTTAACGCCGTCAATCAGATCGGCAATCGGCTCGGCCCCTGAGGTGGCCAAGAAGCTGGTCACCCCTTCGTAAGGCAGATTCTTCTTCATTTCTTGAATGGAATGGACCGACTTATCGTTATTGAAGCTTCCGGTTCCCCAGCCATGAATGTGCTGATCAATAAAACCGGGCAGAATCAGATTTTCACCCCAATCCTCAACAGGTGCACCCTCAGGAACTTCACTGCAGAAACCTTTGATTTTCTCACCCTGAATTTCCAAATACCCGCTGCGGCAGATCTGATTCGGAAAATAGATTTTTGTTGATTTTAAATACATGGTTCATCCCTCTTTTCCAGTGTCCAGTAAGCTTGATTAACCGCCATCAAATCATCCAAAACCGCCTTCGCCTTATCAAAATCGTTGACTGTTCGATTCAGCGCCAGCGCCTGAAGCGCTTTGGTGTAATCTTTTTCCATCCAAGCCTCGCAGGTCAACTCTTCATAGGCATATTGATTTTCCATCAACCCCTTATAAAACGGCTTTATCTTTCCATATGGAATGCCTCGAACACCTTCTTTCCCCAGCGTCCCCGCAACTTCCACCACAGCTTCTGCCGGGAAATTATCAATCAAACCTGTATTGCGAGTCATCACGATAAATTCTGCATTCAGATCATAAGCGATGGATTCTGCGACTTCCACCATCATTGAACCAAAGACCGGCGAACTTAACACCTGGATATTTCCCAATTCAGTTTTCCCTTTTGCCTGGGCACAGACATCCCACACTTCTTTTTCACGCGTCAGAACAGTTTCGTCGGCGCGGGTGAAATGAGGATCACTTTCCTTCACGATCTCATCGGCATAAAAGTAATACTGCAGATAAGTCGTCGGAATGTATTCTGATATACAGGTCATCATTTTATTGACGCGCAAATAGGTATCCAGCCAGGATTGTGTCCGCTGCTCAGCGTTGTATGGTTTAAAATCATGATTTTTCAAATAATCCCGAAGAGCGCCAAAATAATCATGTCCATCTGTATCATAGAGTTCCGTGAACCATCCGAAATGATTCAAGCCAAAATATCGGGCGCGCAGCTTCTTGACATTGACGTTCAGGATTTTTGCGAAACTGACCATCATTGAATAGGGCTGATCACACATATTGATCAGACGATGATCGTCGGGATAAAGACGATCCAGAGCCAGACCCACAATCGCCGCCGGATTGGTATAATTGAGAATCCAGGTATCTTTGGAGTATTTACGGACACAATCTACCATTTCTTTCATCCCGCCGATCGATCGCATTCCATATGCAAATCCGCCCGGACCGCAGGTTTCCTGACCGACAAGTCCATGCTTCAGCGGAATTTTTTCATCATAGGAGCGCATTTTGTTCTGCCCTACCCGCATCTGACAAAAAACGAAATCGCAGGCACAGTAGGCTTCATCCATATCATCCGTGACTACCACCTCGGTTTCCGGACTGAAGGTGTGCAGCAGCAGCCGGCAATAATCTTCAATCTTGGCAAAACGCTTCATATCCTTATCAAAGAATATCACTTTTTTGACCGGGAATCGTTCTTTCATCTGCATTAACGTACCGATCAGCGCCGGTGTCCGGCAGCTGCCGGCACCGGAGATCGTGATCGTCTGCGGCGCTCTCATCATGAATGCCGCCCCAATTCATCATCCACAGCATTGCGGACAAATTCGACTAACGGTCCAAAAACAATGTGGATATGTTTGGTTGTCGGGAAGAAAATTCCGGCGCAGCCTGATTTTTTCAACAGATCTTTATCGATCTTTTTGTTATCAGTGATATCAATGCGTAAACGGGTAATGCAGTTGTCCACTGTACCGATGTTGGAAGGACCTCCTAAAGCCTCAACCACAATTTTAGCAATTTCATCATAGCGCTTTTCTCGAATCAGGACATTGTCTGCCGACGGTTCATCTTCACGTCCCGGTGTTTTTACGTCAAACTTGACAATCCACCATTTAAACAGGAAATAGTAGATTACGAAGCTGATCACGCCGACAATGACAATGTTGATCCAGTGTGAATTCTTATACATCACCCCAAAAATAATGAAGTCAAACACTGTCCCTCGGATATAACCAACCGCCGTCCCCATGAAGTACAAAGCCAGCGAACCCAGAGTTCCGATTAATGCGTACAGCACATAGAGCGCAGGGGCGATGAACAGGAAGGTAAATTCCAACGGCTCGGTCACATTGCCTAACGCCGCTGTGAGCACGGAAGTCAGGATCAGCGATTTGGCAATCGCTTTGTTTTCCGGATAAGCGGTTTTATACATCGCCAATCCGATAGCCGGGAAAACAAACATTGTACGAACCATCTGATTCTGAGCTCCGAAACGGGTCAATTCCGGCATCAGTGCCCAGTACTCGCTGTCAGGACCGAGATTAAACAAGATCTCATTCATGGCATCCAGATAACCGATGTACGTCTGACCGTTAATCACATACGTTCCACCCGCCTCCGTAAAGCGCAGCATCGCATTCCAGACATGATGCAATCCGAATGGAATCATCATGCGGTTGACAAAACCAGATAAGACCGGACCGAGAATCTTATGCAATAACAAGCCCGACAAGCTGCTGCAGAAAGCGATGAAGTACTGCCAGAAAAACGGCAGAATCAAACCGATCACCACCGTGACGCCCATCGAGATCAACGGTACTGATTTCTTGCCTGAGAAGAAAGCGAAGGCAATCGGCAGTTCCAAATTATAGAACTTATCAGAAGCCCAAGCTGCAACCAGACCGGCAATAATGCCCCCCAGTACGTTGACATTCAGCGTCTGCATACCCAGAACCATGGCCTGACCGCCTACGGCAATGTTGCCCTCCGTGATCAGCTGACCGGTTGCCGATAACCAAATCTTCATCGTGATCAGCAGAATCAGATAGGCCATGACCGAAGAGAAGACCGCGATTCCCTTATCGCGCCTGGCCATGCCGTAGGCAACTCCCATTGCAAACATGATTGGGATATTGCCAAAGATCAAATCGGAAATCTGACGGATGCTGGTAAAGATCAGCTTGACGGTTGGATTGCCCAAAAAGGGCAGCAGATCAATCATGTACGACTGGGTAAAAGCGCCGGACAGGCCCAGCAGCAATCCGACAGGCGCCATAACACCAATTGGCAGCAGCAATGATCGACCGAAGCGTTGAATCTGCTCACTATACTTTTTCATAGCAGTTCCTCCTGCCTAATAAATTACAGAAATCTGAAAGCGATTTCAATCAATCTTCCGGTTATTTCCGACAGTCTTTTTTACTCTGGTCATCAAAAGTGACCAGCGTCACGAATCAAGCAAAAAGCTTAGAATTCTGACTAAAACAGCTAAATTAAAACACGGAAAATCTCCGTGCTTTGTTCATAACTCGTTCAGTTAGAAATCTAAAATCCCGGCTTATTCTGTTTCAGCAATTCGACCTGAACATAATGCACTAACAAATCTGTCACAGCGAACATACCGATCCGTGTGATAATATCATCCACTTTGGTATCCATGGAACTGGCAGAACAATACAAAGCTAAATCGCTGTATTGAACTAACGGACTGTTGGAAAAGGCCGTTAATGTAATCAGTGAATTCCCATACGCTTTAACAATCTTAGCTGTTTCTACGATGATCGGCGTTTTTCCTGACAAAGAAATCGCAATCAGGACTTCCTCATGCGTCATCTGTCGGGCAATGATATTCAGCAAATTATAATCCGGGATGTTAATACATTTAACATTCAGCGTTAAAAGCAGATGTTCCAGATAATACCCTACCGGTTTGCTTGTGCCGCGGGATATGATATAGACACATTGTGAATTAACGATCGATCTGGCAGCTTTCTGAAGGATTTCCGGTCGGTTCAGCTGAATGGTTTTACTTACGTTACCCGTAATCTCCGCTTCCACGGTTTCCGCTGAAGCCGGCATTGGTGCTACTTTCGCTCGATTTTTCAAGAAAAAGCGCAGATCATTGTATCCCTCAAAACCAAGCTTCTGCGACATATTGATCACGACGGTCTTGGACACTCCACATTGATCTGCCAGCTTCTGACAAGTCATTTTTTGAATCGTTTCCTGATGATCCAAAATGTAATGTAGCAAGCTTCGTTCGCTCCCTGTTAACAGATCATAATTATTAAGCCAAAAATCCATGCAGATTCCCCCTTAACATTGGAATGGAATCATTATACCATGAGATAATCTTCGATAAATAGTCGGAAATGATTACAACTCCAATTTATATTAGGTTTTCTCACAAACTAAACTGTTGATTTTTTCTCCTTCCGTCTTTTTTCAATCATTCCTGCGCAGCGTGTGATAAAATAGACGATAGATGGGAGAGAAAGCATGAAAAAAGTACAGATTCAAGATTTTATGGATTATCGCTATCTGGGCAGCCTGCAGGTCAGCCCGGATCAGCAGCACGCAGTATTTACCGTTATCACCGCAGATCGGGAAGAGGATAAATATCCCGGCAACTTGTGGCTTCTGGATCTGCAAACAAAACGGACCCGTCAGCTGACGTCCGGCAACGAAGAAAAAAAAGCGATTTGGTGGGACAACGATACGCTTGTTTTCACCGGCTGCCGTGATCCGAAATTAAAGGAGAAAACCGCGGAAGGCGAAAGCATGACGGTTTTTTACAAGCTGAACATTCATGGCGGCGAAGCTACAGAATGGTTCCGGTTGGCCATGCCGGTCGGCAGTTTCCAGAAGGTCAATGACAATCAGCTGATTCTGTCTGTTGCTTACCGGGCGGACGGAATGAATGATTTTGAATGCAAGAACGATGATGAAAAAAAGAAATGGAAGGAAGAACGCGATTCTCACAAAGACTATGAATGGTTTGATGAAATCCCATTCTGGGCAAATGGACAGGGCATCACCAATATGAAGCGGTCGCGCCTGTATTTGTTGGATCTGGACAGTCAGAAGACCACCCCGATCTCCGAGCCGTCAGCCAACGCCTCCATTTCGCACATTCAGGACAACAAGCTACTTTATATCAGCAATCCGATGAATTCAGTCCGTGAGATTCCAAGCTCGCTGCACCAGTTTGACTGCACGACAAAACAAGATCTGACACTGATTCCGGACCATGAGGTCAATGTCAGCTGGGCCTTCTATATCAAGCATAAGATCATTGCCGCAATCTCCGATTTCAAGGAATACGGCTACCATCAGCATGCCACTTTGTTTGTTGTGGAAGAAGATCAGCAGCGCACCCGGCTGGTTCATTATGACAATTCCTACGGAGCTTCACTGGGCTCTGACTGTATCCAGCAGTTTGGCACCGCGGTAAAAGCCTATCATGATAAAATCTATTTCAGCTGTACGGATGAAAACGACGGCTGCATGAAATGCTTTGATGAAAACGGTCAGCTGCAGCGGTTGTCCGGCTATCACGGCGGGATTGAAGACTTTGAAGTCACCGATGAAGGCATCATTTTCATTGGTCTGCGTGATCAGAAGCTGCAGGAAATCTATTTCCTTAAAGATGAATCAGAGACGCAGCTGACCCATTTCAACAGTGATTATCATGCCAACACCGCCGTTTCTCCGATTGAGAAAATTGAATTCTACAATGACGGCATCCGGCATGAGGGCTTTGTGATTAAACCGGCAGACTTCGATGTGAATAAGAAATATCCGGGGATTCTGGAAATTCACGGCGGACCCAAAGGGACCTTCGGTCCTGTTATCAATCATGAAATGCAGGTCTTTGCGGCTAACGGTTACTTTGTCTTCTACTGCAACCCCCGCGGCTCCGATTCCCGCGGCAATGCCTTTGCGGATATCCGCGGCCGTTTCGGCAAAGAGGATTACAGTGATCTGATGACCTTTACGGATGCGGTATTGGCAAAATATCCGCAGCTGGATGGAGAACGCTTAGGGGTTACCGGAAGCAGCTACGGCGGTTACATGAGCAACTGGATCATTACCCAAACCGACCGGTTTAAGGCTGCAATCCCGGAAGCTTCAATCTCCAACTATGTCACCAAATTCTTATGTACGGATATCGGCTTCACTTACAACATGGACAACCAAGCTGCAACGCCATGGTCGGATGTCGGCTTAGTTTGGGAACAATCCCCACTGAAATATGCGGATCGAGTGAAAACACCGACAATGTTCATTCATTCCGATCAGGATTACCGCTGCTGGATCGCCGAACCGATTCAAATGTTCTATGCCCTGAAACTGCATGGTGTGGAAACCCGCTTCCTGTTGTTCCATGGCGAACATCATGGACTGCCGATCTTTGGCAAGCCAACCCATCGCATTCAGCGTTTAACAGCGATGGTGGAATGGTTCGACAAACATTGTAAATAAATTGGGAAAGGGGCTGTTCGAAAGAAGCCCCTTTTATCATTTCACCGCAATTGTCGGTTTCTTTTTCACTTCCATTCACGTTATAATACATCTATAAGGAGAGTGAACATGATGAAACAATCCCCGATGGAAACGGTCTATCAATCGATGATGATCGGTCTGATGTCTGTGGTCGCGGCTTCAGCTGTCGTTTTTCCAACTATTTTTCTGGTTCAGTTTCATAAGTACCGCAAAGAAAGTGCTCAAAAGAAAATCAAGTTGTCCATCCAGGCTGAAAATGAATCCGAATGATCGGATTCATTTTTTAGTCTTTATCTTGAGAAACAGTCTGCGCTTCAAATTCAGCCCGCGTTAACGAATAACACAAACAGTCCTTCACTTCACCGTTAAACAGCCGAATTTTTTGCCGCATTGTCCCTTCATACTGAAAACCATTCTTTTCGATCACCCTTTGTGATCCATAATTATCCGCAAAATGATCCATGGCGATCAATTCCGTTCCCGGATCCATGAACAAATATCGGATCATTGCCCCGACCGCTTCCGTCATAAGCCCTTGATTCCAATAAGCTTCATTCAAAGCACAGCCGATCGTCTTCGCTGCCAGGTTGCGGCGTGAGGTATCAATGCCGGCGCTGATTATTCCGATGACCTTCATCGTTGATTTCAACATGATCGCAAACTGATCCGGAGCAGTTACCATCCTACTTAAAATTTGCCGGCTTTCTTCTCTACTTTGATGTTGCCGCCAGCCAGCCTGCGGACCCACATTGGGATTTTTCGCAAAAGCATAGAGATCGTCCAGATCGTTCATTTCCCAATGCCGCAAAACTAATCTTTTCGTTTCCATTCACCCATTCTCCTTTTAAAAGAAAGCCGTCGGATTGACGGCTTTTAGGTTTAAGACTTATTTGTAATTTGCGTATGTGAATTCAGAAGCTGCCGCTTTTTCAGGAACATCTCTTGGCGTACCGTCCAGATTCGCTGATACAGGCAGGCAATCCCCATTTTCAAACAAGAAGATCATTGGCATATCTTCGCTCATCAAGCGCTGGACCTCACTGTAAGCTTTTGCCCTTTCTGCAACATCGTCAGTATCCACGCCAGCCTGCAGCGCTGCATCCATTTCCGGATTGTTATACAGACCCACATTGGTTCCGCCGTTGGAAGCCACACGGCCAGCCACGCCGGATACATCTGGTCCTTGATACCCCGCCAGCATCGTCATATCGAAGTTGGAATTGGTAATGACTTTATCCTGCCAGGCGGCCATTTCCATGATATTCAGAGTTACATTGATGCCAATTTCCTTCAGGTTCTCTTTGACAATCTGTGCAATATCTTTGAAATTTCCGCTTTCAAAGATATCCATCGTCATATCGAAATAGAAGCCATCGTCGCGCAATGTATAGCCCGCCTCTTCAATCAGCTTTTTCGCTGCTTCAACATCGCGAGCCGGCATTGTATACTGCTTATCCAAATACTTGCCTTCCCATAAAGGCGAAATGAAGTATTCCGCTAACGCGCCAGTACCGTTGGCAACCCGATCGTAAATACCCTGGCGGTCAACACCCATAGCCACAGCCTGACGCAGACGAACATCCTTGAAGATACTGGTTTCCATGTTGAAGGTAATATACGTTCTGTTAATCGACAGATAGTGGAAATGCTTATAATTCGGATCGTTATCCAATTCATGCTTATTGGCAACTGGAATTGACATTCCCATATAATCTACTTCACCATTTAAGAAGGATTGATAAGCCGTAGACTGATCTGGGATAACTTGGAAAATCAGTTTTTCAATAATCGGTTCAGCATCGAAATAATCTTCATTCTTTACTAATGTCGTTCCAACGCCAGCCTCATATTTTTCAAATTTATAAGGGCCTGTTCCCACCGGGTTCCAAGCAGCTGGATTGGTTGCAATATCCGGATAAGCAGGATCGTTCCAAATATGCTCAGGCATAATGAAAGTCGCATACCAGCCTAATTTTGCCACAATCGCAACATCACGCTGCGTTAAATTCAATACGACAGTGTTGTCATCCGGACATTCAATGGATTCAACAGATGCAATCGAATCCGATTTCGTCCATTTCTGTTCCTTCATCGTTTCCAGTGTCCATTTAACATCCTCTGAGGTAAACGGTTCACCATCATGCCATTTCACACCTTCATGCAAGTGAAACGTCAGCGTTAATCCATCTTCAGAATACTCCCAGCTTTCCGCTAAATCCGGGATGATTTGGTCATTTGCATTCATTTTAACAAGACGACTGTAAATATTTTGATTCGCCGCATAAGCATTATCATCGGATTTCATATCCGGGTTAAAGCTTTGCGGATCCCCATTAACAGCATAAATCAAAACATCCTGCGGCGGCGTATTGCCTCCCGTTCCTGAATTATTGTCTTCTTTCGGTGTGCCGGTACCGCAGCCAGTCATAGCTAAACAAGCCATTAATAAGGCTGCCATCCACTTTGTCCATTTCTTCATATTTTCCTTCCCTCCTCATTTTCGCTTCATAAGAAAAATATAATTTGAGTTTACATGGAGACAAAAAGGACGTCAAGTATTTTTTCACACATTTTTCAGAGAATGTATAATTTTCATTTTTTGAAATTGAAACAATTTTCAATTCAGTTCTTAAAAAACTGTAATAGCGCAACCTAATCAGTTGAACCATTACAGCTTAGATATTCTTTATTTCTTATTCTGCCGCAAACTCAACATAGGTCAGTTCCGCGGAAGAAGCTTTCGTCGGCTCATGATACGGTGTTCCCTTCAGAATTTTCTTAACTGGAACCTTAGCTCCGTTATCCATAAACAGAATGATCGGCATTTCTTCGCTCATAATCCGCTGAACTTCGCTATAAACTGCTTTTCTTTCTGTTTCATCAGAAACCTGAACACCCTTTTCAAGCAATGCATCCAATTCCGAATTTGAATACTCCATGAAGTTCATCGAAGTTCCTGTGCCAACACGTCCTGAAACGCCGGATACGTCTGGTCCCTGATAACCTGCTGACATCGTCAATTCATAATCGTGATTTAATTTAACCGTATCACCCCAGGCTGCATATTCCATCATCGTCAGTTTAACGTCGATACCAACTTCTTTCAAATTCGACTGAATGATCGTTGCCGCATCCTTGAAATATCCGCTTTCAAAGAATTTCATCTCTGTTGAGAAATAAATTCCGTTGGCATCCTTTTTAAATCCAGCTTCTTCTAACAGCTGCTGAGCCTTGGCAACGTCACGTTCCGGCATCTTGTACTGTTCATCCGCAAAACCTGTGTTCGGAGCGATAAATGTCGAAGCCACAGCGCCTGTACCGCCAGCACAGCGATCCCAGATCATCTGTCTGTCAATCCCATAAGCAATCGCCTGACGAACACGGGCATCCTTGAATTTATCATTCGATACATTCGCCGCAATATACGACCGGTTCATGCCGACAACTGGGAAAATTTCATAGTTCGGATCATTATCAAAATCATTGGCATTCTGCGTTGGAATTGAAGTGTAATAATCAACTTCGCCCGTTTTAAAGGCCTGCAGAGCTGTCGTCGCATCTGGAATAATAGAGTAGATAACTTTGGCTAGTTTGGCCTTGTCGCCCCAATAATCTTCATTGCGTTCCAATGTAACGCGAACACCCTTTTCAAATTCAACAAATTTGAACGGTCCTGTACCAACCGGCTTCATATTGTATTCATTCGTCGCCGTATCCGTACCTTCATACAAATGCTTCGGCATAATGAATGTACCATACCAAGACAGCTTCGCAATTAAAGAAACATCTGGGTATTTCAGATTCATCACAACAGTATTGTCGTCCGGACATTCAATGAATTCAACGGAAGCAAAGCTGTCGCTCTTATTCCATTTTTCTGCAATCAACGTATCATAAGTCCATTTAACATCCGCAGAAGTAAACGGCTCGCCGTCATGCCATTTCACGCCCTCATGAAGATGAAATGTAACCTGAGTGCTGTCTTCATTCCATTCCCATGTTTCTGCCAAATCTGGAATTGTCTGATCATAAGCATTCAGCTTGACCAACCGGTTAAAAATATTCTGATTTACTGGCCAAGCATTGTCATCCGATTTAAAATCTGGATGGAAGCTTGTTGGATCACCCGTCAGAACTGCGATCAACGTGTCTTGAGTGTTTGTCGGTGTGTCTTGCTTATCTGTATCCGAATTTCCGCCATTGGAGCAGGCAGTCAAAGTCAGGAGTACAGCTAAAGCAATAGTCACTGCTTTAAGAAGTTTTTTCATGGTTTTCCCTCTTCTTTCATGACTTTTATTATACCAAACTCTTCACCGAGAAAAAACACAAAAAAGGAGCACCGTGTAAAAATACTCCTTTTTTAGAACAAACTTATTTTTTCAGCGTAACATACGTAAATTCGTTCGTTGCCGCTTTGTCTGGAACCTGATATGGTGTACCGTCAAATTTCGCCTTGACAGGAATAACCTGACCATTGTCCAGCAGCAGAACTATTGGCATATCTTCGCTCATCAGACGCTGAACCTCATCGTAGGCTTCCTTACGAATTGCAGGATCCGAATTCTGAGCGCCTTTTTCGAGTGCTGCTTCCATTGCATCGCTGGAATAACCCGTAAAGTTGTTCGATCCGGTTTTTCCAACACGCATATAGATACCCGAAATATCGGGTCCCTGATAGCCTGCCAACATTGTCATATTGAAATTACGGCCTTCCTTAACCTGATCACCCCAAGCCGCGTATTCCATCATATTCAGATCCACTTTAATACCCGCTTCTTTCAGACTGGACTGCACGATGGCCGCTACATCTTTGAAGTTTCCGCTTTCAAACGCGTCCAATGTTACCGTAAGATAATAGCCGTCAGCGTTTTTCTTCAATCCGCATTCTTCCATCAGGGCCTGAGCCTTCTCAATATCGCGTTCAGGCAGTTTGTAATTATCATTCAGGTAGTCTTTAAACAGTGGAGAAACAAAATATTCCGGCAAAGCGCTCACACCGTTTCCCATACGGTCAACAATGGCCTGCCGATCAATCGCGTAAGCCACCGCCTGACGCAGCTTCGGATTGTTAAACGGTTCTTTCTCCATATTAAACGTCAGATAAGTTCTGTTAATGCTTAAGAAGGAGAAGACTTCGTAATTCGGATCATTATCGAAGTCGTGCAAATTGGCAGTCGGCAAGCTTGTCAGATAATCAATTTCACCATTCTTAAATGCTTCCACAGCCGTATTGGCATCCGGAATAATCTGGAAAACCAAGCGTTCGATTTCCGGCGCACCGCCGAAGTAATCCTCATTCCGTTCTAAAGTTACACTCTGTCCGCTCTTGTATTCGACAAACTTAAACGGCCCCGAACCAATTGGCTTCTGCATTGCTGGATTTCTTGCAAAGTCCGGATAAGCTGGATCATTCCAGATATGTTCCGGCAGAATGAAAGTTGCATACCAAGCTAATAATGGAACAAGTCCGGCATCCGGATTCTTCATATTGAAGACTACAGTCAGATCATCCGGTGCTTCAATTGTATCGACATTGACAAAGGTGTCTGATTTCGACCATTTGTTTTCAATTATCGTATCATATGTCCATTTAACATCCTTTGAAGTTAACGGTTCACCATCATGCCACTTCACGCCGTCGCGCAGATGGAAGGTGAGCGTCATATTATCGTCGCTCCATTCATACGAAGTAGCCAAGTCAGGAATCGGCACATCCCCTGGAGCCAGTTTATACAACCGATTGAACAGGTTCTGAGCCATCGGCCACAAGTAGTCGTCCGACTTCATATCCGGATTAAAACTGGATGGATCACCTTCAACACGGGTGATAAACGTGCCGATCGTTTCTGTATTCTCTTTATCAGAATCCGTTGTCTGTGTTGGTTTATCCCCGCCGCCTGAACACCCGCTTAGCAGCAAAGCGCCACAAAGCAGGGCTGATAGAATCTTAACGCTTTTTTTCATACTCTATTTCCTTCCCTTTCTTTAAAAACAAAAAAATTATGGAGCTTGATCACTGTCCAATAGAATCCCTCCCATTCATATAAGTTTATGATACAAGTGGAAGAAAAAGAATTCAAGCTTTTTTCTGTAAATATTTCATATATTTTGAAAACTGTTTTCCATAGCAAAGACAAATTTTCAAAACTGATCCTAAGAAAAAGACACGCCCAATTTGAGCATGTCTTTAAAAGGTTGTATGAAATTATTCAGCGCGGTATGTGTAAGTGTACTCCGAAGAAGCTGTCTTATCAAACAATTCAATCGGCATACCCTTCATTTCCTTTTTAACCGCATATTTGTAACCGTTGTCGATAATAGGGATGATCGGCAGGTCAGCCCGCATGATCTTCTGAATTTCTTTGTAACATTCGATTCTTTCTTCCTTATTTGAAAGTGTTATACCTTTATCTAATAAAGCATCCAATTCAGGGTTAGTATAACCAGCCATATTCATTGACGTGTCTGTATAAACACGACCGGAAACACCGGAAATATCTGGTCCTTGATAACCTGCTAACATTGTAACTTCAAAGTCACGATTAACCTGGACTTTTTCCTGCCAAGCCGCCATTTCCATCATATTGATCTTCAGATCAATACCGGCTTCTTTGACGTTCTGCTGAATAACCGCAGCCAAATCTTTCCAGTTTCCGCTTTCAAAGGCGTCTAATGTAATGTGCATATAATAGCCATCCGCATCTTTTGTAAAACCAGCTTCTTCCAGCAGCTTCATTGCTTGTTCAACGTTGCGTTCTGGTAATTTGGAATCTTCATCCAGATATTCTGTGAAAGCATGGGAGATCATATACTTGGATGGCTCACCATTTCCGCCTCCAGTTCGATCCCAGCATCCCTGGTTATCTATCGCTAGCGCGAAAGCCTCACGGACACGTGAATCTTGGAATCGTTCATCTTTCAAATTGAAGGTAATATAAGTACGATTGATACCCATTTCTGTGTAGAATGTATAGTTATCATTTCCGTCTAAATCGGTTGCATGAGCAGCAGGAATTGAGGTGCAAAGATCATCAATTTCACCATTCATAAAGGCTTCCCATTTTGTATTTTCATCAGAAATGATCGCAAATTTCAGCGTTTTAGCATATGGCTTATCTCCCCAGAAGTCATCGTTGCGCTCTAAGGTTACATACTGACCAGCCTTATATTCAACAAACTTGAACGGTCCGGTACCGATTGGATTCTGATTTGCCGGGTTCGTCGCAGTATCTGTACCTTCATAGATATGCTTCGGCATAATAAAAGTACCATACCAAGCTAACTTCGCAATAATCGAAACATCCGGAGCCTTCAAGTTCATGACAACGGTGTTGTCATCCGGGCATTCAATGCTGTCAATGTTGGACAGATTGTCCGCTTTTGCCCATTTTTCAGCGATTGCCGTATCATAAGTCCACTTAACGTCAGCGGAAGTAAACGGTTCGCCGTCATGCCATTTTACGCCATCATGCAGGTGGAATGTCAAGGTCATACCATCTTCACTGAATTCATACGACTCAGCCAAGTCTAAGTTAATTGAAGTTTTAGAACCTAATTTAACCAGACGGTTGAAGATGTTCTGATTGATCGGCCACGCGCCGTCATCGGACTTAAAATCCGGGTTGAAGCTCTGCGGATCCTGCGTTGTGACCATGATCAGAGTCTGATCCATAGGAATTCCGCCATTTTCTCCGCCTGTCTGTCCGCCTTCGTTGGTTCCGCCGCCGTTGTTATTCGATCCACAACCAGCCAGCGTCAAAGCCAGAGCCAGACACACGACTAAAACTTTAAGCAGTTTTTTCATGTATTCTTTCCTCCTCTATCGATTGTTATGATGCAATCGTTAGAATAATGATAAACGATTTCTGCGGAAATGTGAAGGATTTGTGATAAATGAAAAAATGAAAATTATGAGTTTTCGGTAAAATTCATGAAATTATTCATTGAACAATGAAAGAAATGAAAACAGGAGTTTCTTTTACTCCTGTTTCAATATATTTACCGATTTTTCTGCAGATAATCCGCCACCAACATGCCGCTTTCCAGCTGTACGGCAATCAGCTTGCGAATCGGAATGACCTCGTAATGCAGTTCTTTTTCAGCGATTTCCGCACGCTTGGCAAATTCCTTTTCTCCCTCATCATGAATACGCTGCAGACGCTGCGCGGCTTCTAAGCTCGGATTCTTTGCTAACTCATGCTCGCAGGCGCGGATTAAGAGCGTCCACTGCAGTAATACACGGTACTTCGGGATTTCCAAGTTGTCAAACGCTTCGGATTCCTTGCACAGATCATCATAATTGGAATCCTGACGGATAAAATCGCATTCCTGACGGTAATCTTCCTCAAAATGTTCATAACCGTTGCTGACCATCTTTGCAAATCCATTGTCATCGCTGATCAGATCGGCGATCTGATCATAACGGAGCTTGACAGCCTTGCGGTTTTCATGCAGGATCTCACGGCCTTTTAAAGCAGCTTCCCGGCGTGAAAAATCCATCAGCTTGTCGCTTTGAATCCGCGGTTCATAGAAATAAGGCAGCTCCGTGACCAAGGTCGTCGTATCATAGCCCTGCTGCAAGGCATAATCCGCACTGCTGGTGCCGGTCGACATCAGCTTTTCCGGAGCAACAGTGCCATATTTCTCATTATAATCATAAGTATCCTTGGAACTGATCATCGGATAGATCGCCTGAGAGAACGGCGTGATGTAGTTAACCTCCGGCTCGCCTAAGTGAAGCGGAATATCCTGCTTGGCCGTCGCCGCGTAGAACTTATCCCACAGCTCTGGAATTTCTCTTGTCAAATACCAATACGTTCCGCCGAAGCCCGCATTATGCAGCGAATACATAAACTGCGGCTGAATCTTATCAATCAAATTCATCAGGCAAACGGTTTCCGGAATCGGCTTATCATAAGTATAATTTTTGTAGTGGAAAGGGAAATTCCATTCTACCTGTTCATAGCCTGCCGGACGGAAGTAATGACGGGTAAAGTTTGTCAGAGTAATCGGCCCTTTAAACCAACCTTCATTCAGCTGCGTGCCATCCAGATCAATGCTTTTGATCAGATACCACGTATAATCCAGTTCGCTGCGCAGCCCTTCGTCCTCCGCTAAAGCGCGGGAGAAATACTCCAGCAGCATGGCTCCCATCGGTTCATTGGGATGCGGACAGCCAAACATCAGGGCATTGCGTCTTCCCTTGCCGATCTTCAGACAGTAGATCGGATGCCCTTTGCGGGATTTACCAGCTTCAAAGATTTCTACGATATCCGGAAATTCCGCAGCCAGTTTTTTTGAGTTTTCATCCATTTCATCAACCGTCAGAAATTGTTGATAATCAGGAATGTTGTCGATCAGTTTTTGAATAAAATCAGCCATGTTTCATTCTCCTTTTCTCTTTCATGGTTATCATTATATCAGAAAACAGGCAAATCGGTTGGATTTGCCTGTCTTTTTCTTCCTGCTTTGAATTATTGATCCATCCAGACTTTCGCCATTTCATAAGTTCCGTACAAGCTGGCCATTTCTGGTTCAAACGGGCTGTTGTGAATATAGCTCTTCACCGGATACACAGCTGTAAAATCCTTCAAAATGACGATCGGAACATCATCATGCATGATCTGCTGGACTTCTTTGTAATAAGGTGCGCGTTCTTCTTCAGAGAACACCTGAACTCCTTTGTTCAGCGCTTCATCCAACGCTGGATTGTTGTACTTCGTCAGATTCAATGAGCCTTCGGAATGCACGCGATTGCGGATCGCGGAAACGTCCGGTCCCTGTCCGCCGGAACACAAAGCGATATCGAAATTGTAATCGTCAATAACTTTGGTCATCCACGCGCCCATTTCCAGGACATTCAGCTTGACGTCGATGTCGATCTGCTTCAAGCTGTCCTGCACAACGATGGCGGAATCCTTGAAGTCGCCGGAATCAAAGGTTGTTAATTCACAGCTGAAATAGATTCCGTTCGCGTCCGCCGTATAGCCTGCTTCTTCAATGAGCTTCCGGGCTCCCTCAACATCATAAGCCGGGATCTTGGCGTCATCATTGAGCGCCCATGGGTACATCGGCGAAATGTAGTATTCGGATACAGCGCCGAAGCCCTTCGCAGCTTTATCCAGAACGGCCTGGCGGTTGACGGCCATATCAACAGCCTGGCGAACGCGGACATCCGCAAACGGATTTCCTTCGCCAATATTAAACGACAGATAGGTTCTTGAGCTGGAAACATACTGATAAACGTTGTAATTCTCAGGATCGTCCATCAATTCCTGCAAATTCGAGGTCGGCACACCGCTCTGCATATCGTCAACTTCACCGTTGAGATAGGATTGGTATGCTGTCGAAGCATCCGGGATAATCGAAATAATCAGCTTATCCAGATACGGCGCGCCGTCCCAATAATCCTCATTCCGTTCCATTTCGATCGAAACCCCCGGTGGGTACTTGACAAATTTAAACGGACCGGTACCGATGGGATGCATATTGTGTTCGTTCTGCGTCCAGTCTGTCCCCTCATATAAATGCGCCGGCATAATCCAAGTGCCCAGCCAGCTCAATACGCTGATGACGGAAGCATCCGGCTGCTTGAGATGGAAAACCGCTTTATAATCCCCGTCGGCCGTGACAGAATCGATCATGTTTAACGTGTTGGACTGATAACCCTCTTCCAATACCTTTGTAAAAGTCCAGACGACGTCTTTGGAGGTAAACGGTTCGCCGTCATGCCATTTTACATTTTCACGCAAATTAAACGTTAAATCCATTCCATCTTCGCTGAATTCCCAATCCGTGGCCAAATCCGGCACCACATGGTTGTCGACAGTCATCTTAACCAGGCGGTTAAAAATATTGTATGTCGCCGGCAGCTGCAGATCGTCGGTCTTCATATTGGGGTTGAATGAATTCGGTTCGCCATGACTGCGCATGACATACGTTCCCCCTTGAACCGGCTCGCCGGTCTGTTGCTCTTCATTCTCAGGCTTAGGTGCTGCCGTTTGGCCGCCTGCGCATCCGGTCAAAGTCAGCGCTAAGCACAGCATCACCAGCATGCTTTGAAACAGTTTCTTCATATTGTTTTGAATCCTTTCTTTTCTCCCCTAGAGATTAATCTCAGTTTACTGCTTTCTGTAAATCAAGTCAATCTCTTTCTATTTGTTTTTATATTTTTTCAGAAAACTCTTTCACAAAATGAAAATGAGTCCGATCTTAAGATCAAACTCATTTCCTCAGCTTCGTTCCTATTCTTCAATCCAGACCAGCGAGAATTCATTGGAAGCCACAGAGTGAATGCCCTCCTCAGAATACGGATGACCATGGATCGTATTGCGAACCGCTACGGTGAACGTCGCTTCCTTCACTGGAACAATCGGCAGTTCTTCCGCCAGGATCACCTGCGCCTTTTTATAAATTTCAGCGCGTGCGGCTTCATCGGTTGTCACTGCGCCTTCATCCAGCAAAGCGTCCAGTTCTGCATTCTTGCAATGGGCCAAATTGAAGGCACCGGCAGAGTGGACACGCATCGAGATAGCGGACGCATCAGGACCCTGCGATCCGGATAACATCGCCATCTGATAATCGCTGTCAACCTGAACTTTTTGCTGCCATGTTCCCATTTCTGTAACATTCAGCTTCACATCAATGCCGATTTCTTTTAAATTCTGCTGCAGAACCGTCGCGGTATCCTTGAAATCACCGCTGTCAAACAGATCCAGAGTTACAGAGAAATAGATTCCATTGGCATCTGCCGTATAACCAGCCTCTTCAATCAGCTTGCGGGCGGCTTCTACATCCCGGGCTGGAATGGTAACTTCATCATTCATGGCCCAGGCGAAAACCGGACTCATGCAATACTGCGGGACAGCGCCGATTCCCTTAGCGGCCTTATCGAGAACTTCCTGGCGATCTATACCCAGATTGACCGCTTCACGCACACGAACATCATTAAACGGTTCTGCATCAAAGTTAAATGTCAAATAAGTGCGGTTATTAGAAGCTCTTTCATAAACCGTATAATCCGGATTGGCTTTCAGACCGGCGATCTCATTGCTTGGGATATTCAGCATCAAATCGTCCACTTCGCCGTTCATATAGGCCTGATAAGCTGTATTCGCATCCGGAATGATCGTAAAGATCAGTTTATCCAGATACGGAGCGCCTTTAAAATAAGCTTCGTTGCGAACTAAAGTAATGGTCTGCGATTTCTCGTAGCTCTCAAACTTGAACGGACCGGTGCCAATTGGATGCATATTGGCTTCATTGGTAGCCCAATCTGTATTTTCATAAATATGCTTCGGTAAAATGAAAGTGCCTAACCAGCCCAATGAGCTTAAAATGGCAGCGCTCGGCGCGCTCATCTGAATTACAACGGTATTCGCATCCGGACAAGTAATCTCCTCAATCATCTTGAAGCTGTTGGACTGGAATCCTTCGGTACGGATCATATCCAGCGTCCACTTGACATCTTCCGAGCTGAACGGCTCGCCGTCATGCCATTTTACATTGTCGTGCAGATGGAATGTCAGCGTTTTTCCATCTTCGCTGAATTCCCAGCTTTCCGCCAGATCTCCGACCAATTCCGTCGAAGCTGTCGTTTTAACTAAGCGATTAAATACGTTCATTGCGGTATAAGTCGCCATGTCGTCGCCCTTGACATCCGGATTAAAGCTGGCCGGATCGCTCGGCTGACGAACGATGTAGGTGCCTCCCTGTACTGGCGCGCCGGTATCGCCGGAGGGTGTCTGCGCATCGCCGGTTTCTTTCGGCGCTGATGAGCAACCCGCCAGCATGGCCAGCGCTAACAGAGCTGTCAGTGCTTTTCTTGCAAATTTCATCTTTCTTTCTCCTCGATTTCTATTTTTCCTTCCTTGCCGGAGCGGTAAACTCCCCACCCTTAATCCGCTTTCCACACAGACTTATTGGTGAATGAAGGAAGTAAAGTTCTGAAAAAAAGCCCATCTGAAATATCAGATGAGCCTGGAACGCCATTTACTTTTCAGCGTCGTTGCCGACAAAATGACAGGACACGATATGACCATTGCCCAGATCCTTGGCTTCCGGATATTCCTTAAAGCACTTTTCACAGGCTTGATAACACCGCGGAGCAAAATAGCAGCCCGGGCCGGTGTTGATCGGGGTCGGCGGTTCACCTTCAATTTCAATGATTTCACGTTTTTCCAGCGGATCCAAAGACGCGCAGTTGGAAATCAAAACTTTGGTATACGGATGCTGAGGATTGTGCAGAACCTCATCGGTAATGCCTGTTTCCACGATCCGGCCCAAATACATGACCGCCACCCGGTCGGAAATATAACGGGTAGTCGCAATATCATGACTGATGAAAACCATCGCCGTGTTTTCTTCCTTGCTTAATGTCTGCAGCATGTTGATGATGTCGGCACGAATCGAAACGTCCAGCATGCTGACCGGTTCGTCAGCAACTAAGAACGTCGGACGCAGCAGCATGCTTCGCAAAATCGAAATACGCTGCAGCTGGCCTCCGGACAATTCATGCGGATGACGATAGATATAATCTTCAGCCGGCGCCATTCCGGCGTCTTCCAACGTCTTAATCATAATGTTATGGCGTTCTTCCTCATTCGCGCCGATCTTGTGCAGCTTTAGGACGCTCATAAAGATTTTTTCGATTGTATAACGCGGGTCAAAGGTATCAAACGGATTCTGGAAAATCATCTGGCAGGTCCGGCAGAATGCCAGACGGTCTTTCTTTTTCAGCTGTGTGCTGGACACGCCGTCATATAAAATTTCACCAGCCGTCGGGTCTTCCAGATGAATCAAGACGCGGCCCAACGTCGATTTACCGCATCCGGATTCACCGATAACGCCCAGGGTTTCGCCCCTTTTCAGTTCAAAGCTAACGCCGTCGACAGCTTTGATCGTCTGCTTTTTGCTGACTTTGCCATCCTGCTTGGTCACCTTTTTCTGGATATACCAGCGGGTCAGGTCTTTTACCTGAATAACTGTATCCGACATCGCTTATTCACCTCCTACCTTGTGGCAGGCAACCTTCCAGTTGCCCTTTCCATTGACAGTCTTCAATTCCGGCTCTACCGTGCGGCACTTTTCAGTCGCAAACGGACAGCGCGGAGCGAAAACACAGCCTGGAATTTCCTGACTTAAATCCGGCAGCGAACCCGGAATACCGCGCAGGTCGTTCTTCGCTCCCTTAAAGGAAGGGAACGATTTGAGCAGACCCTGTGTATATGGATGCTGCGGATTGACTAAAACGTCTTTCGTTTCGCCGCTTTCCATCAACCGGCCGGCATACATGACGGCAATCTTCTTGCAGGTGGAAGCAACGACGGATACGTCATGGGTAATCATGATGCGGGTAACATTCAAATTCTGTTCCAAGCTCATGATTTCGCGCAGAATCTGGCTCTGTGTCACAACGTCCAAAGCCGTTGTCGCTTCATCCAGAACCAACAGACGCGGATTATGAAGCAAGCTCAGCGCAATGGAAACACGCTGCATCATACCGCCGGATAATTCATGCGGATATAACTCATAAACACGGTCGGACAGGTTAACAACTTTAAACAAATCATAAACCCGCTGTTTGATCTCTTCTTTTTCTGCATTTGGGAAATGCACGCGGTAAACGTCTTCCATCTGAGCTCCGACTTTATGCACCGGACTCAGCGCGCTCATTGACTTCTGGAAAACGATCGACAAATCGGTCCAGCGCAGCGCATCCATTTCATCCTTGGTTAACTTTAACAGATCCTTGCCGTTGTAAAGAATTTCGCCGTCGACCTGCGTAATCCGCTGCGGCAGTAAGCGCAGTACGGCACTGGCCAGCGTGGATTTGCCGGAGCCGGATTCACCAACAATACCGATTGAATCCTGTTCCTCAATTTCCAGACTAACATGCTGACAGGCATGGACCTTTTTGTCTTTCATAATATAACGTACATTGACGTTTTTCAGTTCTAATAATGCCATTTTTTCCTTCCTCCCTAGTTATTGGCGTCCATCTTAGGCGAGAGCACGCGGTTGAGGCCGTCACCGATGAGGAAGAATGTCAGAACGGTGAAGACAACGGCAACGCCGGCAAAGGTGGAAATCCACCAGCCCTTCGGCATATACTGCTTGCCATGGTAGATAATCTGACCCCAGCTGACGACGTTTGGATCACCTAAGCCCAAGAACGACAGGCCGGCTTCGGACAGGATCGCGCTCGATACGTTCATCGTCGTCTGCGCGATAATCGGGAAAATTCCATTTGGAATAATATGTCTGAACATGATGCTGAAGCGGCTTTCTCCCATCGCCTGAGCACTCTTAACAAACGTTCTCTCCTTCAAGGAGATCGCCTGAGCCCGCATCAGACGGGCGTTGCCAGTCCAGGAAGTCAAACCGATAACGATCATGATATACATGATATTGCTGCCAAACAGCGCAACGATGATCAGAATCAAGAAGAACGACGGCGTCATCAGGAAGAAGTTCATGAACTCTGAGATGAAGCGGTCGATCTTGCCGCCGAAGAAACCGGCGATTCCGCCGATGCAGGTTCCTAAGATACCGGAAATGCTCGCGGCTACAACACCGATCATTAATGAAGTCCGTGTTCCATAGATAATTTCGCTTAAGACGTCGCGGCCTAAACCGTCTGTGCCCAGGATATGTCCCGGGGTGCCCGGTCCAGCAACCAGCGCATCATATAATTTATACGGATCACATGGAGCGATAATCGGTGCAAACAGCGCTACACAAAGCAGGACGATCAGAAGAATCACACCCATGCGCAGCTGCGAGTTTTTCTTCAATACCCGCATTACCGCCTGAAAAATATTGTCTTTTTTCATTGTTCAGTTCCTCCTAGTCGTAGCGAATCCGCGGATCGATAAAGCCATAGAGGATATCGACCAGAATCATCGCGATACAGATAACGACGGATGTGACAAGGTAAATTCCTGTCAGCACCGGATAGTCACGCTTGGAAATCGAGCTGAACATCAGTCGGCCCATCCCCGGCCATGCGAAAACGGTTTCGATTAAGACGGAACCGGAAAGCAGAAAGGCCAGCGACATTCCCAGAACTGTAACGGTCGGCAGAATCGCATTGCGCAGAACATACTTGTTGAAAATCCGGCTTTCCTTCATGCCCGTAGCTTTGAAGGTTGTAATGAAATCTTCCGACATGACCTGCAGAACGGAAGAACGTGCGATGCGGAAATAATACGGCGTCTGCGTCAGCACCATCGTTGAAATCGGCAGCACCAAATGGCGGCAGACATCCGCGAAGTACGCAAACCCTTTATAATTGGCTCGCAGGTTCACCATCCCCGAAGTCGGGAACCATTTCAGCGATGAAGCAAAGATCAGAATCATCATCAATCCGAGCCAGAATCCCGGCGTCGCATCGAACACATACGAAATGCTGCACACAAAGCGATCAAACCGCGATCCATTTTTGCGTGCGGCGTAGATTCCTATCAATGTACCAAAAGTGACTGACAGCAGCACCGCGGTTAACGACAGCGCCAGTGTCGGGCCGATCTTCTCGCCGA
>ERZ1106981.25-NODE-25-length-127838-cov-8.458175_pt1 | contig 127838 bp, 120 predicted proteins | sample MGYA00403692_ERZ1106981 | MGnify/ENA primary metagenome ERZ1106981 (study PRJEB35170, sample SAMEA104062431) | human gut metagenome | biome: human gut; feature: human-associated habitat; material: faeces | place: Denmark | collected 2012-06-22 ... | reverse complement strand
CCCCCCCCGCGGACATGAAGTCAAGCCGATCCGGAAATGAGATCCAAGGCAGCAACGCTGCCGCGTCATGTTGAGCGATATCGGACTCATCATCGGGATTGAAATAAAAGCGGCGCAGGAAATAGAATCAGAATGATGAAACCGGGGATGAAAGCCGGTTTTTCATTTGAAGAAAAACAGACTGATCTTTAGGAAGAAGAATCCAAAATTTCTCAATTTCAGATTCAGAAATAAAGAATTTCACCTCCGTCTAAGGAGGGATGAAAAGGTTCTGCTTTCTTTTGAGATCGGCTTTTGATATAATAGGACAGAAGTTTAAGGAGGAATGGCAATGGATCAGTCGAAGATCAGAAACTTTTCGATCATTGCCCATATCGACCATGGCAAATCGACCTTAGCGGATCGGATTCTGGAAATGACCGATACCGTTCAGCATCGAGAAATGGTGGATCAGATTCTGGATTCTCTGGATCTGGAACGGGAACGCGGCATTACAATTAAGCTGAATGCAGTTCAGCTGAAATATCGGGCGAAGGATGGCGAGGAATATGTTTTCCATCTGATTGACACCCCCGGACATGTTGACTTTACCTATGAAGTATCCCGCTCACTGGCGGCCTGCGAAGGGGCGGTGCTGGTTGTGGATGCGGCGCAGGGAATTGAAGCGCAGACCTTGGCCAATGTCTATCTGGCGTTGGACAATGATCTTGAAATTGTGCCGGTTATCAATAAAATTGATCTGCCGAGTGCGCAGCCGGAGGTCGTTAAAGAAGAAATTGAAAATGTTATTGGATTGGATTGCGCGGAGGCTCCGTTAATATCGGCGAAAACCGGATTGAATGTGGAGAATGTACTGGAAGAAATTGTAAAGAAAGTTCCGGCGCCCTCCGGAGATCCCAACGCTCCGTTAAAAGCGCTGGTCTTTGATTCCATCTATGATTCTTACCGCGGCGTTATTGTTTTCGTCCGGGTTAAAGAAGGCCGGATTCAGGTTGGCGACAAAATTCGTTTCATGAATAATCAGGCTGAATATGAAGTGCTGGAATGCGGTGTACGCAATCCGAAGGAAGTGAAACTGGGCGCTTTGGAATGCGGTGAAGTCGGCTGGTTTGCCGCCAGCATCAAATCGGTTCAGGACGTCAGTGTTGGGGCGACGGTCACGCAGGCCAACAATCCGGCTAAGGAAGCGCTGCCCGGTTATCGCAAAATGAATCCGATGGTTTACTGCGGGCTGTATCCGACGGATTCTGCGAAATACAATGATTTGCGCGAGGCTTTGGAGAAGCTGAAGCTCAACGATGCCTCCTTGCAGTTTGAGGCGGAAACTTCCCAGGCGCTGGGCTTTGGCTTCCGCTGCGGATTTCTGGGTCTGCTGCATATGGATGTCGTTCAGGAACGGCTGGAGCGGGAATACAATCTGTCGTTGATTGCCACAGCGCCCAGCGTTATCTATCATTGTTATATGACGGACGGATCCATGATGAAGATTGACAATCCTGCGCATTTGCCGGAGGTTCAGCGGATTGACCGGCTGGAGGAACCGTATGTTAAGGCCGGCATCATGGTGCCGAACGAGTATATCGGAGCGGTAATGGAGCTGTGTCAGAACAAACGCGGTATCTATAAGGATATGCATTACATTGATGCCCACCGCAATACGCTGGAATATGAGATTCCGCTAGGTGAAATTGTTTTTGATTTCTTTGATAAACTGAAAAGCTGTACTAAGGGTTATGCTTCTCTGGACTATGAAATCAGTGAATACAAAAAGAGTGACTTGGTGAAGATGGATATTCTGCTTAACGGCGAATTGATCGACGCCTTATCCATCATCGTTCATCGTGATTTCGCGTATGCCCGCGGCAATTCCATTACGGTGAAACTGAAAGAGCTGATTCCGAAGCAGCAGTTTGAGATTCCGGTGCAGGCAGCTGTTAACGGTAAGATCATTGCCCGCACCAACATCAAGTCATTGCGTAAAAACGTTTTGGCGAAGTGTTATGGCGGCGATATTTCGCGTAAGAAAAAGCTGTTGGAAAAACAGAAAGAGGGCAAAAAACGGATGAAGGCAGTCGGCTCTGTGGAAATTCCGCAGGAAGCCTTTATGGCGGTCTTGTCGATGGATGACGATAAATAAAACAGGCGGAACCGCCTGTTTTCAGTTTGGTTTTTGTTTCTTTGTCCAGTGTCGCTGGGGGATCAAGCTGACTCAGTCCTCAGACTAAAGCTCAAAATAAAAAGGAAGCCTCAAGGAAAGGAGCGTTGAAGGATGATGAGTATAATCAAAGAAATACAAGAGCTGCGCAAAGACTGCGGCTGGGATAAAACGGATACGCCCGCGATTTTGGCCAAATCGGTGTTTGCGGAAGCGGGAGAATTGTTGGAATGCTTTGTTGAACGGGAGGAAACTCCGGATTGGAATGCAGTGAAAAGTGAGATCGCCGATGTCTTGATGTATGCGATGTCGATCTGTATTGATCAGGGATGGGATGTTGACGAAGTGATTCGGGAGAAATTTGCCGATGTGCGCCGCCGCTACCTTTAAGAATCAGTCGCTGTATGTTCATATTCCCTTTTGTCAGGGGATTTGCGCATACTGTGATTTTACCCGTGTGCGTTATCATGCCGGGCTTGCGGATCAGTATTTAACGCAGCTAGCTGGCGAGTTGGAGCAGCGGGTGCCGCGTCAGGCGATGGAAACCGTCTATATCGGCGGCGGAACGCCGACCGCTTTGTCCCTGGGTCAGCTGCGGCGGCTGCTCGATATGCTGAAACCGTATACGGAAGGCGCCTTGGAAGTGACGATAGAAGCCAATCCGGAGGCGATTAAGCCTGAATTGATTGACATTCTGTTAACCGGAGGCGTTAATCGGATATCCCTCGGCCTGCAGTCCTGTGATGATCAAATATTAAAGCAGATTGGCCGGCGTCATACTTTTGATCAGGCACGTCAGGCAATCCGGCTGCTGCAGCAGGCGGGTCTGACGAATATTTCCTGTGACCTGATTTACAGTCTGCCGGGACAGACGAGAGAACAATGGACGGCGACGCTGCAGGGCGTTTTGTCATTAAATATCCCGCATTGCTCGCTGTACTCACTGACGATTGAGGAACACAGTGAATTTGGCCGGACAGGCCAGCAGCCGTTGGATGAGGATACTGAAGCGAGTATGTATTTTGAAGCTGTGCAAGTTCTGAAACAGGCGGGTTATCAGCATTATGAAATCTCGAATTTCGCCTTTGCCGGTTATGCTTCCAGACACAATTTGCATTATTGGCGGTATGATGATTTCTATGGCGTTGGACTAGGCGCCAGCGGCAAGCTGGGGGCCTTCCGTTATGATAACACCCGTAATTTTCAGGACTATTTCCAAGGCCGGTGGATCGCAGAGAAGATTGAGCTGACGCGCGAGGATCAGATGTTTGAGATGGTGATGATGAATCTGCGTACGGCTGCCGGTTTGTCTTTAATTGAGTTTGAGCGGATTTTTCAAACACCAGTGACTTCCGTTTATTCTGAAGCCATCCAAAACGGCCTCCGTCAGGGGGGGCTGCATCTGGACGAGGAACATTTAGCGGCGACGGATAGCGGAATGGCGTTGTTAAATACAGTGTTGGAGGAGTTTCTGGATTAAGAAATTCCTTTTTTTATTAAAAAAGACCTTCAGCATAGGCCGAAGGTCAACCGGAACCTTATTTTGTGTAATGCTTGATGATTGCCTGAGTTCCCAAATTTCCATCTCCCTCGTCCTGCATTTGTTCATACATGGACAGCACAATATCCAGAACTGGCAGCTCAACATGCTGCGCTGCGGCCGCTTCTTTCGCCAATCGCATGTCTTTAATAAAATGCTTGATGAAGAAACCTGGGTTATAATCCTGCTGCAGCATTTTAACGCCGTTGTTGCTCATCTGCCAGCTGCCGGCCGCACCTTTGCTGATGGCGCCGAGCAGTTTCTCTGGATCCAGACCGTTGGCTTTCGCATAGACGATTGCTTCCGCAACGGCACTGACTGTCCCGGCGATGGCAATTTGATTGGCCATTTTGGTATGCTGTCCGCTGCCGGCCGGCCCCATGAGAAGAATTGATTTTCCCATCTTATTGAAATAAGGCAGACAGGCATTGAAATCAGCTTCTTCACCACCGACCATGATCGATAAGGTTCCCGCTGCGGCTCCGCTGTCACCGCCGGAAACCGGGGCATCCAAAACGCGGATCTGATGCTGCTGTCCCAACGTGTGCAGCTGGACAGCCAGGGATGGGGAGGAGGTCGTCATATCGACAGCAAGGGCTCCCGGCTTGGCGGCCTTGAAGATTTCGCTGTAAACTTCCTCTACGTCTTTAGGAAAACCAACGATCGTGAAAATGAAGTCGGCATCCTTTACCGCTTCGGCAACAGTCTGGGCCACCCGGGCTCCTTTTTCTCTTAATGCTTCAGCCTTTGCCGCTGTCCGGTTGTAAACCGTCACTTCATCACCTTGATTTAATAGATGGGAAACCATGGATTTGCCCATGACTCCCGTTCCGATCCATGCTATTTTACTCATTGTATCACCTCTGGCTTTATTATACGCGTCCCTGCGGACAGCTTCAAGAAGACAATCATCAGCAAGCGCGCGACTTTACTGAAATGAATGTGAAATTACATGCCGCGAGGTTATCTTGGATTGATTTAAATAACCAGCTGTTTTATAATAAAAATAATCTTGAAATCAAGCTGAGGGACTGCGTAAAATCAACAAAGGATGTGATTTGCCATGTTTAACATAGTAAATTGTATCCTGAAAAAGACGGGGGGAGGCTGAACCATGAAACTGACGCAACGATCAAGCAGTCTGATGCTTTTGGCCAGTTTGCTTTTTGTGGGGACGATCTGTGGTATTTTTGTTGATCAGCAGCGCCGGCTGCGGCAGGAATTCAATACCCTGATTTTGGAAAATCTTGACTCCTATTCAGCAAGTCAGAGGCGGCAGTTTCATGGCGTTGTCACAGATGCCGGGCATACTTTAAAAAGCATTGCCGGCGTGCTGAGTGCCGTGGAAGTTTCCGCTGAAGAGCCGTGGCTGGATACCTATTTGACCGCCATGAATGAAGGCAATCGGTATTATGAAGTTCAATACAGTACAGAAAACGAAATTGATCAATGGATACAGCAGGGAACGGAACCGGCGGCAGCCTTTTGGCAAGCGGTTCAGACTCAGGATGAAGTGACGCTGGGCTTTTTGCAGATGGAAGACCGACTTTATTTTCTGATCGCCCAGCCAATATCGCGCCAGGGTTCTCATGAGGGCGTTTTGTGGACACGGCTTGAGGCTTCAACCTTGTCCGCTTTAGCAATGAATAGCCCAGTATTTAAAAAAGTTACGTCTTTGGTTGTTCAGCCGGAAGGAACAATTCTGTATTCCAGCAATGTTGATTTCCTCTCCACTGGAAATCTTTTGACATCCCTGACTTCACTTTCTCTGCCGGATGATTTTGTCCGGAAGATGCAGGAATTATTAGGACAGCCTAGGGGGGAAGCTTACTATTTTCAGGCTGAAGGCCGGCAGTTTTTCTATTCGGTTTCGCCGCTGGCGCAGGATTGGGTACTCATTAATTTTGTCCAGACGCCGGATGTGCTAATTCGTTCCGATCACATGCTCAACATCGTCTTAATTTCCGGGGTTGTTTTGATTGCGGCAACCTTGCTGCTGTGTCTGAGTTTGGTGAGCGTGCTGTTTCGCAAACGCCGACAGATTGATTTGGATCAGCAGCGTTATACGATGCTGGCTCAGTTTTTGGATACGATTTTGTTCGAGTATGATCTGAATCAGGATAAGATTGAGTTTACGTCCAATGCCAACGTCCAGTTCGGACAGGATAAGCGCATTATCAGACAGGCTTCAAAAAATCCGGAAATTAAGGCTTTGATTCATCTTGAAGATTTCCCTCCCCGCAGGCGATATTCGCCGCAGCAGCTTAATGAAATGCAGGAACAGATCTTTACTGCATCTGTGGGGCTGCCGATGAAAGATGGGTCGTTCCGTCAGTTTGCCTGTCAATATAAATGGGTATTCAGCGAGGGAGAACTCGTTAAAATTATTGGTAAATTGACCGATATCACCGGTCAGTACAGTCGGGAGCAACAACTTTTAAAGCAGGCGCAGCGCGATGTTCTGACCCAGCTTTACAATAAGGCGGGAGAAGAGGCGATCGAAGCTCAGCTGAAGCAAGATCAGCGGGGAATTCTGATCATGGCGGATCTGGATAATTTTAAGGAAATTAACGATCGGTACGGCCACACCGCGGGTGATCAGGTTCTGAAAGCCTTTGCGGATATTCTGAAGCGCTTGTTTCGGAGTGATGATATTCTGATGCGTACAGGCGGAGATGAGTTTATCATGTTTATTCATGGTCTTCAGGATGCAGGCTTGGGAAAACAAAAAGCCCGGCAGATATTGGATCAGATTCAGCAGCTGCGCTTTGCGTCGATGCCCGATCTTCAGCTTACAGCCAGTCTGGGCGTTGCCCGCAGTCCTGAGGCCGGAACAAGCGTCAGAGCGCTGATTGAAAGCGCAGATCAAGCCATGTATGCATCTAAAGAAAAAGGAAAAGGAAATGTAACGGATTATGCGGAAATGAATGCAAACCGCGATAAATAATTCTTGAATAAGCCGCTTTGCTGTGCTATGATTAACACGCTGTTGAACTGGGATGCGCGATGACTCCGTCGGCACACGCGGTTCATCAGGTCTTAACGATATAGGAGGAAAACACATGTTAAGTAAAGCAGAAAAGACTGCAATCATCAAAGAATACGCTCGTTTTGAAGGCGATACAGGTTCCGTTGAGGTTCAGGTTGCCGTTCTGACAGCGCAGATCAATCGTCTGACAGAGCATTTAAAGGAACACAAGAAAGACTACCATTCAACACGGGGTTTGATGATGATGGTCGGCCGCAGAAGAAAGTTCTTAGCTTACCTGCGCGATACGGATATCAACCGTTACCGTGAACTGATTCAGCGTTTAGGTTTAAGAAAGTAATTAAAAAAGCTGTAACGAATTTGTGAGTTTCAGAAAATTCTGAACCATGATAGGCGTTATAGCTTTTTTTATAGGATGGAAACGATTTAATCTGGAATTTAGGTATATTGAGTATAAAACTGCTGTTGTGATTCAGAAAATCAACGCCGGGATGTCGATGTAAAAAAACTGACTTTTTGTTTTATCAAGGGATAATCCAGACGCAGTATACCAATCAGAATCGCAGACAAACTGATGACTTCGCACACAATGCCCGCATAAGACTGAACGATGATGTTGAATATCAGCCATCCAGTGCTGGCGGCGAGTGTGATCATTCGCAATATTCTAGGGTTTTTATTGCCATAGGCCAGTGTAGAAAGAAATTTTACGAAGATAATCATAATGCTGCTGAAGCCGTCCCATGTGGACAACCCTAAGATAAGAAAAAGGCAGCAAAACACAACGATCGGTATTTGAGTCGATTTGTTTTTTTGAACACAGCGGCTGAAAATAAGGTTTCGGAGACAGACGCATAAATTGGCAAGGACGCCGGAATCGATGCCGAGAAAAAATACTGTATCGCGAATAGAAATTCGTTAAGCGTACGGTAGAATAAGATTTTCTTATGCGTTTGGCACTGAAACGAAATAATGTTCATTACAATACCGAGGATTCCTGTGAGCTGAATAAAGACTTCCATTTTTGACCTCCGTTTGATAATATTGTTTCTATATGAACATTATCATATCATTGAACAAATTAAACACAATAGATGTTTGATTTGTTGAAAAATAAACATTTTTGCGAACAGGAAGGAAGACTGAAATGGAAGAACGGCAGAAACAGATTTTTGATTTAGTTCAGCAGCTTGGCAAGGTCAGCGTTGATCAATTAGCAAAGACGTTTTATGTTTCACCGATGACGATACGTCGCGATCTTGCCGAGCTGGAACTCATAGGGATGATAAAGCGGTACCGCGGCGGAGCAGTTTCTAAAATTGAAGACGGTGAACTGCCGATTACGCAGCGCGCGCTTCTTGGAGAAGCTGAAAAAAGGGAATTAGGGAAAAAAGCAGAGTGTTTTTTAAGCAACGGACTTAGCGTTTTTCTGGACAGCTCGTCTACTTGCTCCTATATCATTCCATTTCTGAAAAAATATACAGAAATTCAGCTGATTACCAACTCAGTTAAATCGCTGCTTTATGCGGCGGAGTATCATATTCCTGCGTTGCTGCTCGGTGGCAATTATAGCGAACAGGATATGTGCTTAACGGGTGCGATGACGAACCAGGCGGCTGAAGAAATCAATGTGGATATTGCGTTTTTTTCGACGCAGTCGTTTTCTGATGACGGGGTGATTTCAGACTCCAGCCAGGCTCAAATCGAGGTGCGAAAATACGTGATGAAAAACGCAAAGAGATCCGTATTTCTTTTTGAGAGCAGTAAGCTGCATAAAAAATCATTGCATACGCTGTGCTCAGAAGCTGATGTTTTTGCTGTGCTGCTGCCGGATTCTGCAGAAGGGCAAAATAAATCCGAGATTCAGAAGAATACAGCATGAAGAGCAAAGTCCTTAAAAAGACTGACAAAAGCAGAGCTTGTATTTCTAAATCCTTGCAGCTTTCAAATTTGTCAAGAAATGAACGCTATATTGCCGCCTGATGTTCCCAGGCAATAAGAAGATCGGCGATGAAACCCGAAAATTTGAATTCTTATTCCGTTAAAGAAGCTTTTGCAAACCATGTAAAAAGGAACAACCCGATTAAGCGGTGAACGCCTCATTCTTAAGTTGTTCCTTTTGATGTCTATTTTACTGATTAGGAGTAAGAACCGACCTTTTGCGCCGTTGACCTTTACTTTGGTTAGCGAGTCAGGCGGCAGCCTGATGAGAATGTTTGTGATGGGATGAATGCAGATTTTCCCTTGGGATGGATCCGGAAAGAATCAAAGACGTCTTGGCGCACAGCGGACCGATGATTTCGTAGAGAATTGCCGTAGACAGAATGACGGTGGATAACAATGTTCCATATTCATCCGGAAGAATCCGCTGGCCTAACGCCGCAAGGCCAATCGCAACCCCGGCAGAGGGAACTAACGCTAGGCCAAAATAATTGCGGATCGTAGCTGGGGCCTGAATCAAGGAACAGCCGATCCACGAACCGGCCAGTTTGCCGACGATGCGGAAGAAGAAGAATCCCAAGCCAATCAAACCGACATAGCGCAGTGCCGGAATGTTCAGATTCATGCCGCTGACAACAAAGAAGATCGTCATAATCGGCGGCGTGAAGCTGCTGACCTGATCAAACAGCTGGATATCCTTGGATAAATTCAGATAGGCAGCACCCATCGCCATGCAGCATAATAACGGTGAAACATCCAAGGCCGTGCACAAAGCGCTCATGATCAGAATCATCGAAACAGCGATGATCAGGCGGTTGTCATCCGAACGTTTTTCTGTAATCATCTTATGCATGACGAAGCCGCAGCCGATCCCCATTGCAACCGCCATGCCGTTGGTGATGAGCGGTTCGATAAAGACCATGATATTCATCGCGGAACGCTGCACCAGCGCCTCAGCAATCGCGGCGCAGACACTGAATGCTAAAATTGAAACAGCATCGTCAAGCGCCACAACCTGCAGAATCAGATTGACGAAATCACCTTTGGCCTGATACTGCCGGATTGTCATGATCGTCGAAGCCGGTGCGGTAGCTGAACCGATGGCTCCCAAAAGCAAGGCAAAGGCTAATGGCTGACGGAAGATCACGATCATGACGAAGATGATAACCACCGCGGCAATCAGTGCCTCACAGCAGGTCAGAATTAAAATGTTGATGCCGTTGCGCTTCAGTTCATGAAACCGAAAGTAACGTCCGACGCCGAAAGCGATAAAGCCCAGGGCAACGTCGGTGACAAAGCCGAGGCTGCTGATGACGGCGGTTGGGATCACCTTGAAACAGAACGGTCCCAATAGTACGCCGGTCAAAATATAAGCTGTCACATTGGGCAGCTTCAGCAGCTTGGTGATGCGGGTTAATAAAAAACCGCTCAGTAAGATAATGGCCAGACACAATCCCAATTCAGAATTGGGTTGTAAATTGAATGAACTTAACATCGTTTGATTTCCCCCTTGTCGTTTCCTACTTGATTATATGGACCAAAGAGAATAAAATCAAATTATGAATATTTTATGTATTATAAAAATATTTAATAATAGGAGGATGCCCTGATGATTGATCCCAAGATTAGAACGCTTTTAGCCCTGGTGGAATGCGGCAATTATACCAAAACTGCAAAACAGCTGTCGCTGACGCAGCCGGCGATTACCCACCATATTAAACTGCTGGAGGAGGAGTTCGGCATTAAAATCTTTTATAAAAACCGCCGTCAGCTCGTGCCGACTCCGGAAGGGGAGGTGCTGATTAAATATGCACGGCGGGCTTACGCGCTTTCAGAGAATCTGCGGCAGGCGCTAAGCGATGTCCGCAGTCAGGTAAAAAGCCTGACGCTGGCCATCACGCCGACCGCCCAGAACAATATCGTGCCGCTTTTGTTCGCCAAATACTGCAATGAACATCCGAATGTGCATATCAATATTATTACAGATAACATAAATAATATTTATAGTAAGCTCAAGATGTACGAAGCGGATCTGGCCATTATCGAGGGCAATATCACGGCCCCGCACTTTACTTCGATTCTGCTGGATACCGATTCGTTGTGCGCGGCGGTGTCCGTGAACCATCCGCTGGCGAAAAAACAGAGCGTGTCGCTGCGTGAACTGCAGCACGAAAACTTTATTCTCCGTTCGCAAAGTGCCGGGACCCGCAGTTTATTTGAAAGTCATTTGATCTCACAAAATTTAAGCATTCATGATTTTAATGTGATCATGGAAATTGACAGTGTCGTGGTGATTAAAGAGCTGGTTGCTTCCAATATGGGAGTCACGATTATTTCGAAAAACGCCTGCCGCAGCGAGGTGCAGAAGAAAAAGCTGGTGACTCTGCCGATTGAAAACATGATGATGGTGAGGGAAATCAACATGGTGTATTATCGGGAATTCCGGCATCCGGAAATTCTGCGCGACATTCAGGCCATCTATACCTCAACTTTGGAATCCTGAGTCAGAAAATCAATCAAGAGCGCGGTGGGTGCGGAGAGCGGCCGTTTTTTGGGCCAGATCAGACAGGTCTGAGTCACTAAGCGGGGGCAGTCCAGCGGTTTGACATGCATTGTTGACAGATCGATAAAACCGGCGGCGGAGTAGGGAACGATGGCCAGACCGAGGCCGGCCTGCGCCCATTGAATCGAGGTTCGGGCATCATCATTCAGACAGAGCGGGGAAGGCAGAAAGCCTTCCTTTTCGCATTCTTCACCGAGCAGCGCGGCAAAGCGGCGGTAATAGATCAGAGGCTGATCTTTCAGCTGACGAATGGATATTTGATCTTGGGGGAAACAATCCAGCTCACTTCGCATGACCACGGCCAGCGGATCGGCATCCAGCTTTAGCACATGGACTGAGGGATCATGAAACGGCGTGCGCACGATTGCCGCTTCCACCAGCCCGGCTGCCAGGTTGTTCAGCTGTTCAAAGGTATTGCCTTCGTCGATCTGATAGCGTATTTTCGGATGCTGGGCGGCGAAACGAAACAGCCGCGGGTATAATAGGGAGGCTGCTGAAGAGGATACCGCCCCCAAGCGCAGGACGCCGGCCTGCCCTTGGGCGTAAGCGCTGATTTCCCGGCGGGTATCCTCACTCAGCGCCAGAATGTCCTGGGCCCGCTGGTAAAAACGTTCGCCGGCCGCGGTCAGCTGAATTCGCCGCGGCCCGCGGTAAAACAGGGGGGTGCCCAGCTCCTGTTCCAGCTGCTTCATAGCTACGCTTAAAGGCGGCTGGGATAAATTCAGCGTGTTTGCGGCCTGCAGAATGCTGCCCTGTTGCACGACGGTGACAAAGTATTCAAGCTGACGCAGTTCCATGTTTATCCTCCTATATGTTTTATGTATATTTAATATAGTAAAACAATATTTTTTCTATATCAAGAGCGCTGGTATAATAATCAAGTCTGAAAGGGAGAAAAATTTATGAAAACGATCGTTTCCTATTTTCGATATTTTAAGAAAGAACTGGTTTTCGGTCCGTTATTTAAACTGGCAGAAGCCATCTTTGAGCTGCTCGTCCCCTTGGTCATGGCGCAGATCATTGACATCGGCATGGCCCAGAAGGATTGGACTTATATTCTGCAGCGGGGCGGTGTTATCGTGATCTTTGCGGTAGTCGGGATTGTCTGCTCCGCGACGTGTCAGTATTATGCTGCGCGCTGTTCGCAGGGGATGGGAACGGTCCTGCGCAAAAGCGTCTATCACAAGATCAATCAACTCTCATCCCAACAAGTCAGTCAATTTTCCTCTTCTTCGCTGATCACCCGGCTGACTAATGACGTCAATCAAGTCCAGCAGGCTGTTGCGATGTTGATTCGTCTGGCCATCCGCGCGCCGTTTTTGGTCATCGGATCTTTGACCATGGCGATGATGATTGACCGTCAACTGGCACTGGTTTTCCTCGCCGCCATTCTTGTGATCGCCATGGTTTTAGGCGTGCTGATGACCTGTTCTTCCTATTTCTTTAAGGCTGTGCAGCGTCAGCTGGACCGCGTCTCACAAATCAGCCAGGAAAATCTGGAAGGTCAGCGCGTCATCCGCGCCTTTTCCCGCCAGCAACTGGAAACAGAGCGGTTTGATCAGGCAGCGCAGGCAAGTTATAAAGCTTCGATGCGGGTTGGCTGGATCAGCGGTCTGTTCAATCCGGCCACGCAGATCGTAATCAATTTGGGGATTGTCGTCTTGTTGTACTGCGGCAGCTTTCAGATCAACAGCGGGGTGCTCAGCCCAGGCAGTCTGATCGCTTTGGTCAACTACATGACGCAGATGTTTCTGGCCTTAGTCGTGCTGGCCAATTTATTTGTGATCTTCACCAAAGCCGCCGCCTCTGCCGGCCGGATTGAAGCTGTATTAAAAACAGAAGCTCAAATCGTCGGCGGAACCTCTGTCTGCACTCTGACGGAAGATCCGCTGTTGGAATTGGAGGAGGTAAGCTTTGGTTACAATGAAGGTGAAAGTGCTGTCGAAGGGATCAGCTTCACAATTCACACCGGTCAAACAATCGGGCTGATCGGGGGAACGGGCTGTGGTAAGAGTACGATTGTGCAGCTGCTGCCGCGGTTAATCGATCCCACCTCAGGCATCATCCGTTTCTGCGGAAAACCGCTGCAAGTGTATTCATTAGCGGATTTGCGGACGCAGATCCGGATCGTACCGCAGAAAGCCGTGCTGTTTTCCGGAACGATCCGTGAGAATCTGCGCTGGGGTAATGAAACCGCCGGGGATGAGCAGCTGTGGCAGGCGCTGGAACTCGCTCAGGCCAAAACTTTTGTGGAAGCGATGGAGCAGGGGTTAGATACAATGCTGGTACAGGGCGGTAAAAATTGTTCCGGCGGTCAGCGGCAGCGTTTATGCATCGCGCGGGCTTTAGTCGGCCATCCGCAGCTGTTGGTGCTGGATGACAGCACCAGCGCGCTGGACTATCAAACCGACGCCCGGCTGCGGAGCGCTTTAAAAACCTTATCCCCAGCCCAGGCGGTTCTGATTGTTTCCCAGCGGATCGCGTCAATCCGGCATGCGGACTGCATTCTCGTCATGGATCAAGGCCGGCTGGTGGGCCAGGGTACGCATGAAGAATTGCTCGAAACCTGCAAGTTCTATCAGGAAATTGTTCGTTCACAGACAAGGGAGGATCAGCGATGAAACAGACAGACTTACTGCGGCGTTTACTGCATTACGTCCGGCCTTACGGACTGCTTTTGGCAGGGGCGTTAGGCTTCGCGTTGCTTCAGGTCGCAATGACCTTAAGTGCTCCGGTGCTGATCGGTCAGGCTGTCGACGCGATGGTGGCCGCCGGTCAGGTAGATTTTATGCAGGTCGGGCAGATTCTGTTTCGGTTAGTTCTCATTTTCATTCTCGCGGCGGTCTTTCAGTGGCTGATGACGCTGTGCACCAATGCCTGCTGCTATCGGACGGTTCGGGATCTGCGCGTACAATGCTTCCGGCAATTTCACGCGCTGCCGCTGGCGACTCTGGACGGCACGCAGCAGGGAGATTTTATGAATACGCTGGTCAATGACATCGATGTGATTTCCGATGGTCTGCTGCAGGGATTTACCCAGCTGTTTACCGGGGTAATCACCATCGTGGGGACGCTGGGTTTTATGCTTTCCATCCATCCTATGATTACGCTGGCGGTTGTTCTGATCACGCCGCTGTCGCTGGGGGTGGCGTCCTTGATCGCTTCCCGCAGTTCCCGGTTGTTTAAGCAGCAGGCAAGAATTAAGGGAGAACTGTCCGGATTTGCGCAGGAGCGGATTGGTGGCCAGAGCCTGGTTGCCGCCTATAATCAGCAGGCTGCCTCGGAAGCCGCGTTTGATGAAATCAATGAGCGCCTTAATCACGTGGGAACGCGGGTTCAGTTTATTTCCTCCCTGACCAATCCCTGCACCCGTTTTGTCAATAATTTGGCCTATGCGGCAGTTGGAATTATCGGAGCGCTGACGGCGCTTGAAGGTGGGATGAGCGTTGGTCAGCTGACTTCATTTCTGAGCTATGCTTCGCAATACACCAAACCGTTTAATGAGATCAGCGGGGTCGTCACCGAGCTGCAGGCTTCCTTAAGCAGCTGCGAGCGGGTCTTTCGGCTCCTTGATCTGCCGCAGGAAAAGGATCAGGCAGATCGGGGCAGGCTGCAGTCATGCCGGGGCGAACTGAAACTGGAGCATGTCGCTTTCCGTTATCATGACAGCAAACCGCTGATTGAAGATTTCAATCTGACCGTTAAACCGGGGCAGAAAATTGCGATTGTTGGGCCAACCGGCTGCGGCAAGACGACATTGATCAATCTGCTGATGCGTTTTTATGAAATCCGCAGCGGATCCATTTGGCTTGATGATTGGGATATCCGAACGCTCAGCCGCAGTGAACTGCGCCGCAATTTCGGCATGGTGCTGCAGGATTCCTGGATTTTTTGCGGAACGATTCGGGAAAATATTGCTTACGGCAATCCGGACGCGCCGTTGGAAGCGGTTGAAGAAGCCGCGCGCAAAGCCCATCTGGATTATTTTATCCGGCAGCTGCCGCAGGGTTATGATACGCTGCTGGATGAAACCGTATCGCTTTCGCAGGGGCAAAAACAGTTGTTATGTATCGCCCGGGTGCTGGTCAGCGACCCTAAAATTCTGATTTTGGATGAAGCTACCAGTTCTATTGATACGCGGACGGAGTTGTTGGTTCAGTCGGCATTTGATCAGATGATGAAAGACCGGACAAGCTTTGTCGTCGCTCACCGGCTGTCAACCATTGAACAGGCAGATCAAATTCTTGTGATGAATCAAGGTCAAATTGTTGAACAAGGCACCCATCGTGAGCTGTTAAACTACAATGGTTTTTATGCTCAGCTTTATAACAGTCAGTTTGCGGGAGAATAACCGGATGGGCTTCAATCAGCATTAGAAAAAGTCAAATTGTAAGTAAAAGGGGTGCCGCTAAACATGGATGGCGTCACCTTTTTTGGCCTGAATGAAACCGTTCACGATACGGAAAGCGTGATCTGATCTCACTTACAAGGGCAGCGCCAGATGCAGTGCATCATTTGAAACTTCATGCAAAAAGTCTGCGCTCTTATGCCGAACCGTCTATAATCGTTTAGACAAGGTAGGGGATTTGTCTATTTTCAAACGATTGACAAAATCAGTGAACGACCGTATATTATTAATAAGTAAAATAATGAACGGAGGTTTACTATGGCGCAGGTACTAAAAGAAGCCCAGCGGGATAAAATATTGGAAGCCGCCAAACTGGAGCTGCTGCACTATGGCTACAAAGAGGCTTCGATGCGTCGGATCGCGGCCCAGGCGGAAATGACGGTCGGCAATTTATACCGTTATTTTAAAGGGAAGGATCAGCTTATTCAAGCGATTACCCTGCCTGCGCTGATGCAGCTGGATCAGCTGGTCCGGCGGCTGACGGATGATCGAATTTCTTTGAATCAGCCGCATTCCCGCGTCGGTTTGCCGATGAGTGAGCTGCGGCAGAAAACAGATCAGCTAGCGATGGATCTGACAGAATTATCTGTTCAGATGCCGCAGGAGATGCGGATTTTAATGCTGCACAGTGACTTGAGCGAACAGATATCCGGATGGCTGCTGTCTTTGATGGAGGTGCTGGCAAAGGAATGGGCGCTGTTTCCGCAGCATCGGGAAGCTGAGTTCAGCGCCTTGTGCCGAATGTTTTCGGCGTCCTTGTTTCAAGGGGTGCGCGAAGTTTTTTCCGACGCCGTACAGCTGGATCAAAACCAGCTCTGCGCCGTACTGCGGATTTATTTTGATTTGTTTTTAAGCATGTTTAAGCCTGCTGTGAAAGGAGATCAGGAATGAGTGAATTTATTGAGTTCCGGGATGTGCGGAAAGTATATAAGATGGGTGAAGTTGAAATTCCGGCGTTGGACGGCGTTAGTTTTCAGATCAAAAAAGGTGAATTTGTCGTGATTGCCGGCGCTTCCGGCGCAGGCAAGAGTACGATTTTGAATATTCTAGGCGGCATGGATACCTGCACCAGCGGTGAAATCATGGTTGATGGAGAAGAGGTGTCCAAGATGGATGCTCGCCAGCTGACGACCTACCGGCGCTACGATATCGGCTTTGTCTTCCAGTTTTACAATTTGGTGCAGAATCTGACAGCCCGTGAAAACGTTGAATTGGCCGTTCAGATTTGTAAAAATCCGCTGGATGTTGATCAGACGATTGAAGCGGTGGGACTGCGGGAGCGCCGCAATAATTTTCCTTCCCAGCTTTCAGGCGGGGAACAACAGCGGGTCGCGATCGCGCGGGCGCTGGCCAAAAATCCCAAGCTGTTATTGTGTGATGAGCCGACCGGAGCCCTGGATTATCAAACGGGCAAGTCCATTTTGAAGCTGCTGCAGGATACCTGCCGTCAGCAGCAGATGACGGTGATCGTGATCACGCACAATTTGGCCCTGACACCGATGGGAGATAAAGTGATTCGCGTCAAGAGCGGGAAGATCCGCTCCATAGAGGTCAACGAGCATCCGAAACCCGTTGAACAGATCGAGTGGTAAAGATGCGCAGTCCATTATTCAAGGATACGCTGCGGGAGATTCGGAAAACCAAGGGCCGGTTTTTCTCGATCTTCGGCATCGTGGCGATCGGCGTGGCTTTTTTTGCCGGAATCCTGGCTTCAGCACCGGATATGAAATATTCGGCTGACCGCTACTTTGATGATTACAATCTGATGGATTACCGCGTGGTTTCCAATTTTGGGATCACAGAGGAGGATGTACGGCAGCTGCGCCAGGTTGAAGGGATCGAAGGGGTTCAGGCGAGCTATACAAAAGATGTGATCACCCGCATCGGCTCCAGAGAACTGGTCTTAAAAGTGCATGCCTTGGATTTGAATCATAAGGATCCGCAGGATCCGAATTATATCAATCAGCTGGTTGTCACCGCCGGCCGGCTGCCAGAAAAAAGTGGTGAATGTGTTATTGAAGACGGCAAAATTGTTGTTTCCGGGATGAAGATCGGGGATACGATCCGAATTGAAAGCGGAACGTCGGATGCTTTGACGGACAGCTTCAGCCGCGATACGTTTACCATCGTCGGTACGGTCAATACGCCGTACTATCTCTCTTATGAAAAAGGCACAAGTTCGATCGGCTCCGGCAGTGTGGATACGTATGTTTATGTTCCTCAAAGCGATTTCAAGATGGAAGTTTACACTGATGTCTATCTGACGGCCCGCGGCGCCAAGCCCTTCAACAGTTACCAACAGGCTTATTTTGATTATTTGGAACCGCTGAGTGAAACGCTGACGACGCTGGGCGTGGAGCGCGCAGAGCTGCGGCGGCAGGCGATTGTTGATGAGGCGATGCAGGAATATACGGAGGGCCAAGCGGAATACGAGGAAGCGTTGGCCACATTCAATGCGGAAATTGAAAAAGCGGAAAAGAAGCTGCAGGATGGCAAAGATGAGCTGATCATCGGGCAGGCCACACTGACTTCCAGCAAGGCGATGGCTGAGGCGCAGCTGAAACAGGGTGAAGCCCAGATCGAGATGATTCAAAAGCAGATCGATGCTCTGGTCACGACATATGAGGAGAAGAAAAAAGAATATGAAACGGCCAACGCGCAGGCGCTGACTCAAAAAGCAGAGCTGGAAGGGCAAATTGCTGAAAAACAGAAAACGCTGGCGGAAAAGCAAGCCGAGCTGGCTCCGCTGCAGCAGGAATTAGACGAACAGACGCAGAAACAGCTGGATCTGACAACGCGGCAGATCGAGCTGGAAACCAAAAAAGCACTCAATCAAACCAATCCCGATCAATATCCGCCGCTCAATGATGAGGAAGCGGCAGAACTCGAAAAAATCCCTGGTGAATTGATTCTGATCAATGCCCGAATTGGCGAACTGCAGGCACAGCTGGCAATCCTGACGCAGTTAGAAGCCGAAATTGCCGCGGCGCAGGCGCAGTTGGATCTGATCAATCAGGGACTTGAAGTATCTGCTACGGTACTCAAAACGATTGATGAACAGATTGCTTCGGCCAATGCGCAGATCGAGCAGCAGCGCCAAACTTTGATCCAGGCCAAAGCCGATGCGGATAAGCAGATCGCCGAGGGAGAAGCTAAGCTCAAACAAGGTCAGAAGGAAGCTGCTCAGGGTGAAATTGACCTCGCTTTGAACAAAGCCGAAGGTGAGGCCAAGCTGGAGGATGCCCGTGAGGAGCTGGTGCTGGCTAAAAATAAAATTGAACAGATCGAACAGGGCAAGTGGTATATCCTTGATCGTCAATCCCATTACAGCTATATGGATTATAAAGGCGCTGCTGACCGCATGGCTGCGATCGCGCAGGTTTTCCCGGTTTTCTTCTTTTTGGTTGCGGCGTTAGTCTGCCTGACGACGATGACCCGCATGGTAGACGAACAGCGTTCGCAGATCGGAACGATGAAAGCCCTGGGCTACACAACCAGCCAGATCGCATTCAAGTATGTGTTCTATGCCGCTTTTGCCAGTCTAACCGGAAGTCTGGTTGGTCTGGCTGTAGGACTGTTTGCATTCCCGGCGATTATTTATACGGCTTGGTTGATGATGTACGTGCTGCCGCCGGTCAGCTTCACGCCGCAGCTGCCGTTAATGATCGGCTCAACCGCGGCTTCGGTGCTGGTGACAACCTTGGCAGCGTTTGCGGCCTGTTATAAGGAACTGATTGAAACACCGGCGCTATTGATGCGTCCGAAGGCGCCGAAGCTGGGTAAAAAAATCTTGATCGAACGGATGACTTTTTTATGGAAACGTTTTTCCTTTACCTCCAAGGTTACCGCCCGCAATCTGTTTCGCTACAAGAAGCGTTTCTTCATGACCGTCTTAGGCATTTCCGGCTGCACTGCATTGTTGGTTGCGGGGTTTGGCATTAAGGATTCGATCAGTCGGATCGTCAATTCGCAGTTCGGTGATATTTTTAAGTATCAGGGTATTGCATCGCTGCAGAAGGATCTCGATGAAAACCAGAAGCAGGCGGTTCTGGATGAGATTGACAGTTTGGAAACGATCAGTGAAGCCCTGGACGTCTATCAGTCCAACGCTGTGGTCTATCAGGGAAGCGACAGTACCGAAGTGACGTTGGTCGTGACTTCAGATTCGGAACGTTTCCGCGATTTTGTTTCCCTGCATCCGCGGACGGCGCCGGATGAGGAACTAAGACTGAAGGACAGCGGCGTCGTGGTCAGTGAAAAGATGGCGAATGATATGAATCTGCATATCGGCGATACGATTGAGCTGGAAAACGAGAAGCAGCTGCGCCGCAATGTCGAGATTACCGGAATTGCTGAGAATTATCTCAATCATTATGTGTATATGAATGCTAATGCATACAAGGAAACCTATGATCTGCGTGCTCAGAGCAATGCGGTTTTTCTGAAGCTGAACGAGGCAGCGGCGAATGCGGAACAGCTCAGCGGACAGCAGCTGTTAAAGAATGAAGATATCAGTTCACTGTCGTTTTACACCGGAATTAAGGATAACTTCAACAATATGATCCGCAGCTTGAATTATATCGTACTGGTGCTGATCATCTCCGCCGGGATGCTGGCCTTTGTCGTGCTTTACAATCTGACCAATGTCAATATCAGCGAGCGGTTAAGGGAGATCGCAACGCTGAAAGTTTTGGGCTTTTACAACAAGGAAGTCAACACGTACGTTTATAAAGAAAATATTATCCTGACGCTGCTGGGTTCTCTGTTGGGCTTGGCTTTGGGCAAGGTGCTGCATTTGACGATCATGGTCGTTGTGGAACTGGATAACATCATGTTCGGCCGGATCGTACTGCCGCAAAGTTATGTGATTTCTGTGGTGATCACAATGTTGTTCGCGGTGATTGTCAACCAGGTGATGAAGCGGAAGCTGCGTGCGATTCCGATGGTGGAATCGCTGAAATCGGTGGAATGATGAAAGCTTGGGTGTATATTCTGGAATGTCAAGACGGCAGCTATTATACCGGCTGGACGTGGAATGTTCAAAAACGCTTTGCAGCCCACTGCGCTGGCCGAGGAGCGAAATATACGCGCTCCCATCCGCCGCTTAGAATCGCGTATGTAAAGGTTTTTGAGGATAAATCGACGGCATTAAAGCAGGAAGCGGCGATTAAAAAGCTGACGCATGCGCAGAAGACGCTGCTGATTGCTCAAACAAAACTTGATCTTTTTGAGTCTGATCATCCCGGCGCGCAAAATTAATGCGTCGGGATTTTTCTGACTTAAGTTCAGTTCTTTTTCTGAATGGGAGAATCTTTTGACATATTTTGTGAATTGTTTATCAAATCTGATGGAAAACCCCTGAAAAAGGATTATAATGAAGACAGAAAGAAGATCTTGCTTGAGCAGATCTTAAAGGAGGAGTTTCTATGAAGCAGGTTATGTATGGCATTAAAATCGCGGATGTTAACGATTTCGGCGGCTGGATCGGTTACGAGCCTGTCAGAAAAGAAATGGCAGAGGTTCTTAATCATCATCTGTACCTGTTTTTCCAGAATGAATATCATATCCGCCAGTTTGCGGAAGGCCGGAAATTTGTCATCAATGTCAAGGATGAGGATTTTCAGAAAGTAATCGGCAACGCTAAAATCTTAAAAGCGATTGTGGAAATTGGCACGCCGCTCAGCATGAACGGTTATGCCGTCAGTGCTCCGGCTTATGCCCGCAACGTTGTAAAACCGCTGAGCCGGCTCACACATTTTGTTCCGGAAGAAAAGATCTATAGCTTTGCGGACGAGGAATACAAGTCACAGAAAACAGATTTCAATTATATCACTGATCTGATGCGGCGGACTTCGATTGAGCAGGTGAATCAGCTGATCGGTGGGATTTCCTTTGTCAATCAGAATCTGCTTTACCATTATCCGCACTATTTCATCCTGGGGGAGGACCAAATTCAGATTCAGGATGAGGACTATCAAATCGCCGCTTAACCCAGAACAGGGATCGTTTTTTGATCATCCTTGGTTTATGAACGCTGACGGAATGCCTGCAGTCTGCTTATTTTAATCGCTTCGCAGGACTTGAACTTGCAGACAGATGGTTTTTGAAAGGCCGGAAAAAGCGTGAACGGAAACAAGCGTTTGCTTTGATTTCGATCCTAAAAAAAGCGGGAATCATCCGCCGCTAAAAATTGTGAGCATATTCGTTGCAGGTTCTCAATTTCCTTAGTACAATAGGCTCATCAAGTCAAAAGGAGGACTGTTGAAATGAAAATTTTACGATGCAACCACTGCGGAAATATGACCTATGTTCTGCACGATTCATCTGTCCCGATGATCTGCTGCGGCGAAGCAATGCAGGAGTTAGTCGCGAATACGACCGAAGCGGCGCTGGAGAAACATCTGCCGGCGGTAACGACTCAAGGTGGCAAGATTGAAGTCGTTGTCGGCAGCGTTGAACATCCGATGACCGAAGCGCATTATATTGAATGGATTCTGCTGGAAACAGACAAAGGGGTTCAGGTTCGCCATCTGACGCCATCCGATGCGCCGAAGGCTGTGTTTGAGGTTGGGGAAGGCAAACCGCTGGCGGTTTACGAATACTGCAATCTGCACGGTTTGTGGAAGACAGAACTGTAAAATTCAAATGAAACGGCTCCTTCATGGAGCTTTTCTTTTGGTTTGATCGAAGTGAAAGGTTCCAGCGGCTGGGAAAACCTCAAAAAATGACGGCTTTTGTCTTAAACTATTCTATGATTTACGCAGAAACTGTGATAAAATTGTAAAGGTTAACATTTAATGAGGTGAACAAATGGCGAAAGAGGTATTTACATTCGACTTCTGCGGCCGCAATCTGACGATTGAAACCGGAGAAATCGCAAAACAGGCAGGTGGAGCTGTCGTAGTCCGTTACCAAGATACAGTAGTGCTTTCAACCGCTACTGCCAACCATACTCCGAAAGACTCAGACTTTTTCCCGCTGACTGTCAGCTTTGAAGAAAAGCTGTATTCTGTCGGTAAGATTCCAGGTGGCTTTTTACGCCGCGAAGGCCGGCCGAGCGAACATGCGACGCTCACTGCGCGGATGATCGACCGTCCGATCCGTCCGCTGTTTGCGGAAGGTTTCCGCAACGAGGTCCAGGTCGTCAATACCGTTCTGTCCGTAGATCAGGATTGTTCAGCGGAAATGGCGGCGATGTTCGGAGCTTCCTGCGCGCTGTGCATTTCGGATATTCCGTTTAACGGTCCAATTGCCGGCGTCATTGTCGGCCGTGTTGACGGCAAGTTTATCATCAATCCTTCGGTGGAGGATGCCGAGAAATCCGATATTCATCTGACCGTTGCCGGGACGAAGGATGCGATCAACATGGTCGAAGCCGGAGCGAAGGAAGTCAGTGAAGAAGAAATGATCGACGCGCTGATGTTCGGGCATGATCACATTAAGATGCTGTGTGAATTCCAGGAACAGATCATCGCGAAGTGTGCGAAGCCGAAAATGGAGATCAAGCTGGACGTTGTTCCGGATGAAATCAAGGCTGAGATTGATGAAAAAGCGAAAGCCCGTCTGATTGAAGCGGTTTCGATCAAGCTGAAGCTGGAACGTTATGGCAAAATCGATGAGATTACCGATGAGATGGCGGCGCTGTTTGAGGCCCGCGAATATCCAACCGAAAAAATCAAGGATAAGACGGTGAAGCAGGTTCGTGCTTACTGCACTGAAATTGTGGCGAATGAAGTCCGCCGCTTAATCTCCGAAGAAAAGATCAGACCGGACGGCCGGGCTGTTGATGAGCTGCGGCCATTGAATTCACAAGTCGATCTGCTGCCGCGCGTGCATGGCTCCGCGATGTTTACACGCGGGGAAACTCAGGTGCTTTCTGCCTGTACCTTAGGCGCGCTGGGCGACAATCAGATCATTGACGATCTGACGGAAATTGAAACTAAGCGCTTTATGCATCACTATAACTTCCCGCCGTATTCCGTTGGGGAAACCGGCCGGATGGGTTCGCCGGGACGGCGTGAAATCGGTCATGGCGCACTGGGTGAACGAGCCTTGTCGGCGGTGATTCCAAGCGAAGAAGAATTCCCATATACGATTCGTCTGGTCGCGGAAGTGCTGGAATCCAATGGTTCTTCTTCTCAGGCCTCAATCTGTGCCGGAACGATGTCGCTGATGTCTGCCGGTGTTCCGATCAAAGCTCCGGTAGCAGGCGTTGCCATGGGTTTGATTAAAACCAGTGATGAGCACTATACCGTTCTGACGGACATTCAGGGCATGGAAGATCACTATGGCGATATGGACTTCAAGGTTGCCGGAACGCCGAAGGGCATCACGGCGCTGCAGATGGACATCAAGATCGACGGGATCAACCGCGCGATCCTGGAAGAGGCGCTGGCTCAGGCGAAAAAAGGCCGCGCCGAAATCATGGCGAACATGATGGCCGCGATCAGCGAACCGCGTGCAGAAGTCAGTCCGTATGCGCCGAAGATGTACCGCATGATGATTCCGGTCGATAAGATCCGCGAAGTCATCGGCACCGGCGGCAAGATGATCAACCAGATCATTGCGGATTGCGACAATGTGAAGATTGATATCGAAGATGACGGCTCGGTTGTCATTTATCACAGCGATAAAAACGCGATCATGAAGGCTGCGGAAACGATCAACCAGATCATTCGCGAAGCCAAGGTCGGCGAGATTTATGACGGCAAAGTTGTGCGGTTAGAAAAGTTCGGCGCCTTTGTCGAACTGTTCCCGGGGACTGACGGCCTGCTGCATGTTTCCAAGATTGATTACAAGCGGGTTGAAAAGCCGGAAGATGTTCTGAAACTGGGCGATGTCATTCAGGTCATCGTTACGGAGATTGATGAAAAAGGCCGCGTCAACGTTTCCCATCGGGATCTGATGGAAAAGCCGGAAGGCTGGGACGAAGAACAGCGTGCGAAGCGGGCCGCGCGGGATCGCCGGGATGGCGAGAAACGCGTGTTCCGGAAACGAGAACAATAAGCTGACAGCGGGTCAAATCTGATCCGCTGTTTTATTCCAAAGGAGGATCTGAGAATGAGAATGCGTAAAAAAGCCTGGGCAGAACCTTTTTTGAAGGAAAATGCTGACTTTGTTATAGAAAAACCCGAAATCTGGGCAGGGCATTGGCGGGAGAAATTGGCTTGTCAGCGGCTGCGGATTGAAATCGGCAGCGGCAAAGGCGATTATTTCACCAAAATGGCAGCGATGAACCCGGATGAGGGCTGGATTGGAATTGAAAAAGAACATAATGTAGCGGCGGTGGCGGCTAAAAAAGCGCTGGCTCAACCGCATGAACACATGGCGTTGATCGCTCAGGATGCCGATCAGCTCAGCAGCTGGTTTGCGGAAGGGGAATTGGATGTCATTCATCTGAACTTTTCCGATCCCTGGCCGAAAAGCGGTTATGCCAAACGGCGTTTATCCCATGCCCGTTTTCTAAAGCAATATGAAGCGCTGCTGAATCCGCAGGGGCAGGTCATTATGAAAACAGACAATCCCAAACTGTTTGAATTTTCACTGACAGAATTTTCCAGAGAAAACTGGCAGCTGCGCGAGGTCAGCGTTGATTTTCGCCGCCAGCCCCATCCGGAAGACGCAATTACTGAGTATGAACAGAAATTCATGGATCTCGGACAACCGATTTACCGCGCCGTTTGGCAGAAGAAAGCCATTTAAAAAACACAGGAAACATGATAGAATAAACAAAACGAAGGGAGGTCTTTCATGCGCAAATTTACCTTGCTTTTGTTTGGCCTGTGTTTATGCGGCTGTTCCGCGCAGGCAGGATTGGACAGTCGGCTTCAGGCAGCCTGTACGCAGGCCAGTGAACTGGTGATCAATGTCCGCGCGGATAACGTGAAGGATTTGTATAGTTATTACATCGAGCCGGGGATTGGCCGGCGAAGCTCGACGGCTTCCTCGAATATCTTTGTCATGGATAATCAGGAATTCATTATGAATTTGAATATCGCAGAGATTGTTAACGTCAAGCTCTATGATCAGACCCAAAGCGTGGCGCTGCCGCAGGGCGAAGCGTGGATGAGCGTTGCGGAAGGCGAATTCACGGATGTTCAAAAGCGGACACAGAAGTATGCGGCCGGTGTTTTGCCAACAGGGAAGGATCAGCTACTGGTGATGGTCAAAACCCCTTATTTTACCTTTACGGGACTAAGCAATGAAACCGCGGCGCCGCTGCTGGCGCAGGAAATGATTAAGATTGCACGGACGGCTGAGGTGGATGAAGAGGCTGTGCTGAAGGCTTATTCAACACGAACGAAAATCAGCTATGTCAAAGAAAATTTGAATCTGTTTGAAGATGAAATTCCAGAAAACGGGCGTCTGGAAGAAATGATGCCCAATAAACCGGCGCATACCGGCGGGGATATTGATCAAAGCGGTGAAACCTTTGATGACGGCACCAATGCTGACGATTTGCCGCTGAATGAGAATGACGGCGATTTGCAGATGTCGCCGGAGAGTGAATAGGCAACAATGTTCACAATGATGAATACAATGAAAAGGCAGGATGATTCCCTATGATGAAAAAATTAATGTCGCTCATTTTTGAAGAAGAAGTAGTCGATGAAGTTGAGGAAGAACCAGTACCGGTTCGCCGTGCTAATCCAGCCAAACCGTCAGTTCAGTCTGAGGTGAAGCCGTCTGTGCCGCTGCCTCAGGAAGTAAAAGCCGTGTATCTGGATACGAAAAAAGAGAAGGAAAAAGAACCGGCGGCAAAGAAGGAGCCTTCCAGCAAGCTGGGGAAAATGACGATTGCGGAAGAAAAGCCCGTCAAGAAAAAGCCGGTACGCGTGGAACCCAAGGAAGATTATGAATTCTCACCTGTGATTTCGCCGATTTTTGGTGTGCTTGGAGAAAAGAGCCAGCCAGCCAAAACGCCGGCGGTAAAGAAAGTCAGCCCAGTTAAAAGTTCACTGGGAACGGTGATCTCCCCAATTTATGGTATGGATAAACCGAATGAGGACAAGGTAGAAGAAATTTCAGAGCGTTTGGACAAACCGGCGGCTGCCGTAAAAGAAGAGCCGTTGCTTAATGTATCGCTGGATGAATTGCTGCAGAAGCCGCAGGAATCGGAAATCAGCGGCAAATCTGAGGAGGAAGGCGCAGACAAGACGGTGGTTTCCCAGAATCTCAGCTTGTTTGACGACGATCTGAATTCATAGAAAGGGTGTTGTTATGGTCTTTTTTATCGGCATCAAGGGAACGGGCATGGCGGCGCTGGCCTGTATTCTCAACGATTTAGGCATGGAAGTTTCCGGTTCAGATCTTTCAAAGCATTTTTTTACCGAAGAACCGCTGGTGGCTCGGCAGATTCCCATTCTGCCGTTTGATCCGAAGAATATTCAAGACGGAATGACGGTCATCATCGGCAATGCTTTCAAAGACGATTTCCCGGAGGTCATCGCCGCCCGCGGCAATCCGACCGTTACGTGTTATCGGTATCATGAATATTTAGGTGCTCTGATGAAAGACTATACAAGTCTGTGCGTTGCGGGCAGCCATGGCAAGACGACGACGACCGGCATGCTGGCGGCAATGATGGATCCGATTGCACCGACGGGGCATTTGATCGGTGATGGTTCCGGCGAAATTCATCCTGACAGTCAGTATCTGGCGGTGGAGGCGTGCGAGTACCGGAGGCACTTTTTAGCGTATCATCCGGACTATGCGATCATTACCAATGCGGATCTGGATCATGTCGATTACTTTAAAACGGAAGAAGACTATGCAAAAGCTTATGAAGAATTTGCCTGTCAGGTAAAAAAAGGGCTGGTCCTGTTCGGCGATGATCCGAAAGTCAGAGCGCTGCGAATTGATCCAGCGGTGACGCATTATTATTACGGCGTGGAAGAGGGGAATGATTTCCAGGCGGTGAACATTATGGAAACCAGTGAGGATATGCATTTCGATGTTTTGTTTCAGGGCAAGCTTCAGGGACATTTCGACCTGCCGTTTGTCGGCCGGCATTTGTTGTGGAACAGCCTAGGCGTCATCGCGCTGGGTTTGCTGGAAGGCTATACGGCTGGACAGATTGAGCCGGGACTGGCTTCTTTTAAAGGAACAAAGCGGCGTTTTGCGATCGAAAAGCATGGCGAGAATGTCTTTGTCGATGACTACGCCCATCATCCGACGGAGGTGTCGATCACGATTGACGCAGCCCGCAAACGCTTCCCGGGCAAAAAGCTGATCGCGATCTTTAAGCCGCACCGTGTATCCCGCGTCTTTCATTTCGCCGATGATTTCGCCGCGGCTTTGAAAAAAGCGGATGAGGTTTACCTGTGCGATTTTACCAGTATTGACGACAAGGAAGACGGGATCGATATCGACATCACGTATCTTCAAGAACGCATTCCAGGCTCTAAGATCTTAAGCGAGGATGAACAGGGGGCAGCGGAGCTGGCAACACTGGCGCCGGCGGTGTATCTGTTTATGTCGAGTAAGGATATCTATGGCCTGAGCGGCCTGGTCAAACAGAAGCTGTAATCAATTACAATAATGTACAAAAAAGCTGAATCTAACGTTTTCAAAACACAGGATTCAGCTTTTTCTATTGCAGTCTGGGATTACAGTTTTAGGGAGAACGCAGGACGCATCATTTCAATCGCACTTCGGCCCAGACCTGCATGTTCTGCCCAATAAATCCAATTCCTTTGAACTGTATCGCAAATTGTTTCAGCATACTTCTCAGCGGCTTTACGGGTTAAGTCAAATTGCGGTGCTGCCTCAAATGCCAGCGTAGGATCAAGGGCATTGTCATATTCAGTGATATTTAAGGAAAGACAGTCCACGTAAGGAACAGGATTGACGTCAAACAAAGGTGATAACCGCCAGCCTTTATTTGTTAAGCTGAAATCATGATTACGTAGAGGGTCGCCGGTATTGGATACTGCCGTATTAAACATGATTTTGACAGTTGTTCGATTTTGCCTAAAATCAGGACACATATTTCTGTTTGTCGGAATTTTATACAGCTCTGTTTCTGTGTCTATAGAGGGGAAAGTCTTAAAGACGTATGCTTATAACGGTTAGAAAAAAGAACAATAGGAGGAATAAAGATTATGTATTACAGCAATGGCAACTACGAAGCATTCGCTCATCCGCGCAAGCCGGAAGGCGTCGACAACAAATCCGCATATTTAGTCGGATCTGGATTAGCAGCGTTGTCCGCGGCGTGTTTCTTGGTTCGCGATGGGCAGATGAAGGGAGAACATATCCATATTCTGGAGGAAGGCAAGCTTCCCGGCGGAGCCTGCGACGGCATTAAGGATCCGCAGAAGGGCTTCATTATCCGCGGCGGCCGTGAGATGGAAAATCACTTTGAATGTCTGTGGGATCTGTTCCGGTCCATTCCATCTATAGAAACTGAAGGCGTTTCTGCGCTTGATGAATACTACTGGCTGAACAAAGATGATCCAAACTATTCGCTGATGCGTGCAACGATCAACCGCGGCGAGGATGCTCACACGGATGGAAAATTCAACTTAAGCGACAAAGCTGCGATGGAAATCATGAAGCTGTTCTTCACTAAAGATGAAGATCTTTATGATAAGAAGATTACCGATGTCTTTGATAATGAATTTTTTTCCAGCAACTTCTGGCTGTATTGGCGCACCATGTTCGCGTTTGAGGACTGGCATTCAGCCTTGGAAATGAAGCTGTATATCCAGCGCTTTATCCATCATGTCGGGGGTCTTCCGGATTTCTCCGCCCTGAAATTCACGAAGTATAACCAATATGAATCGCTGATTTTGCCAATGGTGAAATATCTGGAAGAACATCACGTACAATTTGAATATGATACGTGTGTCACCAATGTTGAATTCGAGTTTGCAAAAGATAAAAAAGTTGCCCGACGGATCGTCTGCGTCCGGGAAGGGAAAGAAACAGCAATCGACTTAACAGAAAACGATCTTGTATTCGTTACTAACGGCAGCTGTACAGAAAATTCCAGCCTGGGTGATAACGATCATGCCCCGCAGTTTAATACGGAGAAGGGGGGCTGTTGGCAGCTGTGGCGCAATATCGCGGCGCAGGATCCTGCCTTTGGTCACCCGGATAAATTCTGCACGCATACGGATAAGACGTATTGGGAATCCGCAACCGTCACCACGCTGGACGGCCGCATTCCGCCGTATATTCAGAAGATCTGCAAGCGCGATCCTTTCAGCGGTAAGGTTGTTACCGGCGGGATCATCACGGTCAAGGATTCCAACTGGCTGATGAGCTACACACTGAACCGCCAGCCGCATTTCAAAGATCAGCCGAAGGATCAGCTCGTCGTTTGGGTTTATGGTTTGTTCGGCGATGTGCCGGGCAACTATATCAAGAAGCCGATGCGCGAATGCACAGGGACGGAAATCACAGAGGAATGGCTGTATCATTTAGGTGTTCCAGAGGAAGAAATCCATGATATGGCGGTCAATTCCGCCCGCTGCATCCCTTGCATGATGCCGTATATTACGGCCTTCTTCATGCCGCGCACCGCTGGGGATCGGCCGAAGGTCGTACCGGAAGGCTGTGTTAACTTTGCCTTTATCGGCCAGTTTGCCGATACCGTGCGCGATACCGTGTTTACAACAGAATATTCTGTTCGGACAGGCATGGAAGCGGTCTATACACTCTTAGACGTCGACCGCGGTGTCCCGGAGGTCTTCAACTCTGTCTATGATGTCCGCGTCCTGATGGATTCAACGTACAAGATGCTGGATGGACGTAAGCTGGAAGACATCAAAGTACCATGGCTGGTTCACTGGATTGAGAAGAAGGGCCTCAAAAAGATCCAGGGCACAGTGATTGAAGAACTGCTTCAGGAATATCATCTGATTTGAAAACAAGCTTGAAAGATCCTGATCTTACGGATTCGGGATCTTTTTTTCATGGGATCGCGGCAGAACTGTAAAAAGTAAACAAAATGCTGAAAAAAGCAGACATGGAAGAAGTTTCGCCGAATTTTCACATTTTCCTTTTTCCCCAGAAGGGTAGAAAAAGCCTTTTATCTCCAGCTTTTTTGAAAGACCGTAAAGTTTTATAAATAAACAGCCGGTTAAGCGCTATCAAATTTATTGAAAATCTTTTCATAATTGAGTATAATACAATTGAGGTGATTTTGATGGACGAATTATTGGCGGCCATGTATAAAGTTTCAGTACAGCTGGTCCCGATTCTGGGGGTCGCTGTACTTTGGTTTCTTATTTATTTATTGCGCCATTGCGTCACATTTATTAAGGAATTAACGGTCATGGTTCAGAAAGCCGGATCCGCGATGGAGGGGGTAGATAAAAGCATTGACAAGCTTCAAGCGCCCTTGGATACAGTGGTCAGGTTATCTGGAACGATTGATCAAGTTCAGGAAAGTGCTGCGGGAGCTGTCAAAAATATGGCTGGTTTTATGGCCGGGAATCTCGACAGTGCCAAGGAGGCAGCCGCGGCGCGCTCAGCGAAGAAGAAGCCGGCGCCGCAGCCGGAACCGGTGGCGGTAACCCCAGCGGAAAGCGAAGAACCCAAAACTCAGAGTGAAGGAGGAACAGAACATGAGTGATGAAAACAAAAGAGTGGACGAAGAAGTTGAAAAAACGGTGGAAGATCTGAAAAAACAGATCGAAGAGATCAACCGCGAGGCTGAAGATGCTGGATGCGAACAGTCGTCGGAGGTGAAGGAAAAGATTGAAGCGGCCGCGAAAAAAGCGATTGAAATTCTGAATCAGGGCATCGATCAGCTGAAATTGTTGACAGCTCAGGTTCAGGACAGCGACTCATATCGGAAAACGATGAGTCAGGTAAAGACCATGACGGATAAAGCGGTTGCGGAATCTCAGCGAATGTTTAACGAGATCAAGACGGATCCTAAGCTGAACAAGGCCGTAGAGGACATTAAAAAATCCGTCAGCGACGTCAGTGAGAAAGTATCCGATTGTGTTAAAAGCGGATTGGATGAGCTGAAAAGCAATGAAGATCTGATGGAAAAGGTGGATCAGATTAAAGAAGGAACCGCTTCTTTGGTAGAGAAGGGTCAGCGTGCTGTAAAGGACTTTACAAGCAAGCCGGAAGTCCACCAGAATATTGAAAAAGCCAAGGATGTGACGATCGACGTTGCGGAAAAGACGGTCGACGCCTTGAAAAACTGGTTAAGACCGCAGCCGGCCGCGGAGGCTGAGCCGGAAGCCAAACCGGAAAACGAAGAAGAAAAGGAGAACAGTGCAGAGCATGAAGAGAGTAACAATCTATGATGTAGCCAATGAAGCCGGCGTTTCCCTGGCCACGGTATCCCGTGTTATTAACGGAAGCAACGTGGTAAAAGGCGGAACCAAGCAAAAGGTCGAGGAAGCCATTGAGAAACTCGGTTATAAACCGAATGCGATAGCTCAGGGGCTGGCTCTGCAGAAAACGACAACGATCGCGCTGGTCATCCCGGAAGCCAGCTTTACCTATACAGGACAGATTATCAACGGTCTGCTTGATGTGGCGAAGATTTATAAGTACAACATCATGCTTCACACGACGACCGAAGGCATCAACGAGATCAACGATATCATTGAGAATATTATTAAGTCCCGCGTCGATGGGGTTGTGATTTACAATGATAAACTGATGCGGGAAGAATTGAATACCCTGACCAAATACAACGTACCGATCGTCATTATCGGCAACAAGGTTTCCGATTCCAAGATCAGCTCAGTCTATGTTGATATTGAAAATGCTGTGTATGAACTGGTGATGAAATATCTGGAAGGCGGCAAGCGCGATATCGCGATTATTCAGGATAGGAAGAACGGTTATTCCATTGATCAGATGATCAATGGGGCAAAGAAAGCCTATGCGACCAAAGGCCTGGAATTCAACGGATATCTGGAGATTCCAGGACAATACCGCACATCCTATGATTTCATGAAGGATTATCTGCAGGAGCATAAGCATGATTTGATCATCGCGAACCGGGATTCCCAAGCGATTGCGGTTGTCAATGCGGCTAAGGAAAACGGCATCGACATTCCGAAGGAAATGGAAATTGTCTGTGTCATCGATACGAAGTACAATTCGATGATGCGGCCGCAGATCTCCAGCTTTGCGATTCCGTCCTATGACCTAGGTGCGGTTTCAATGCGTGTGATGACGAAGATGCTGCAGGAAAATACCGATGATATTGATAAAGAAATTGAATTGAGCTATCTATTTACACCGCGGCAGTCGACTTTGTGATTGACATCTTCACTGGTCTGCGGCTATAATAGCTCTGACAGGCTGGGAAGAGAAAGAGTAGCCTTGGAATGCTGAAAGAGAGCCTTTGGTGGGTGTGAAAAGGCAGCAGGAAAAGGGGAATACACCTCGGAGCCTCCTATGGCAAAGATAGGACGCGGACTTCGGCGTTATGAAGAAGAGCATATCCTATGAAATAGGGGATATGAATTAAGGTGGTACCGCGCAAAGACGTCCTTGACTGGGCGTCTTTTTTATTTTGAAGGAGGAAAAATCAAATGGGTATCTATGAAGAACTGGAATGGCGGGGATTGATCAAAGACATCAGCTCGCCGGAATTGCGGGAAAAGCTGAACGCGGGAGGCATGACGTTTTATATCGGCACGGATCCGACGGGCGATAGTCTGCATATTGGACACTTCTCGTCCTTTCTCATCAGCAAGCGTTTAAAGGACGCTGGGCACAATCCGATTCTGTTGGTCGGCGGGGGCACCGGACTGATCGGCGATCCCAAGCCGGACAGCGAACGGCCGATGGTAACAAAAGAAGAAGTTCAGCATAACTTTGACTGCTTGAAAAAGCAGGCGCAGAAATTGTTCGGCTTTGAGGTTGTCAACAACTACGATTGGTACAAGGACATCAACTTCATTGATTTCCTGCGGGATTACGGTAAATACTTCAACATTAATTACATGCTGAACAAGGACATCGTGCGCCGCCGTCTGGACGCCGGCATTACCTATACGGAATTTTCATACATGCTGATGCAGGCGATGGATTTCTGGTGGCTGCATGAAAACAAGGACTGCACACTGCAGGTTGCGGGCCAGGATCAGTGGGGCAACATCACGGCTGGAATTGAGCTGATCCGTAAGAAGACGGGCCAGGAAGCATATGGCTTCACGATGCCGCTTTTGACAAAATCAGACGGCACGAAGTTTGGTAAAACCAACGGGCATGCGATTTGGCTCGATATCAACAAGACGTCGGCCTATGAGATGTACCAGTTCTTCATCAACTCAGAGGATAGCAAGGTCATCGATTACCTGAAATTCCTGACATTCTTAAGCCGTGAGGAAATTGAGGCGCTGGAAGAAAAGAACCGCACAGAACCGCATCTGCGCGAAGCGCATAAAGCGCTGGCTAAAGCGGTCATCACGTTCATTCATGGCGAAGAAGCCTACAACACTGCCGTGAAGATCGCGCAAACGCTGTTCGGCGGCAATCTGAAGGATCTGACTGTGGATGAATTGAAACAGGGCATTGCGGATATGCCGCGCTTTACCGTGACGGATGAGCAGCCGTTGGTGGAGGTCTTAGTCACGACGGGCATCGCCAAAAGCAAACGCGAAAGCCGGGAATGGATCAGCGGCGGCTCCATCATGGTTAATGGTGAGAAAATTACCGATCCGATGACGCCGATCAGCCGCAGCCAAGCGTTTAATCAGGAATTCACGATTCTGCGCAAGGGCAAGAAGAATTATTTCGTCTGCGATTTCCAATAATCAGGATTGATTTCGCATCGAAAGCAAGAGAAAGAAACAAGAAGGGTCTGTTTCCCGGCGTTCGCCGAAGGATCAGGAACCCTTCTTTTTTTTGTCATAGAATGGGATACAAGAGGAGGTGCATCCATGAAAGCGGTCGTGTTTGTGAATGACCAGCGTATGGAAATTATCATTCAACGTTTACGGTCGGCAGGGATTCAGGTCCAGGAAGGCCGATGTGAAAAAGACATGGAACAGATCGAACGGATGGCAGGCAGAATCGATCTGGTTATTTTGCCGATTCAAGGCGTCAGTGACGACGGATTTATCGAATTGAAAAAAAGGGGCTACTGCATGAAGGCTTTTTTTGCGGCGCTGCGCAAAGAAACCTTAATTTTTACAGGAGTGATTACACCGTATATTAAAAAACTGCCGCAGACGGTAATCTCGTTGTTGGCGCGGGAAGAAGTCATCTCGGCCAACGCTGCTTTAACGGCTGAAGGTATTTTGGCCATGATCATTCAGAACACACCGCGTTCCCTAGCGGAATATCGCTATGATGTGATCGGTTTTGGGCATTGCGGACGAGCCATCGCCCAGTTGCTTGATTGTCTGAAGCTCAAAGTGAGAATTGTTTCAGCGCACTCTCATCCCGAGTGTGCGGATCTGCCTTATGACTTCATTCGTCTGCCGCAGTGGCAGTTTCAGCAGCCTTGGCCGGTTGTCATCAATACTGCGCCTGTGGAGGTAATCAGCGACGCCATGGTTGCCCTCTGGCAGAACAAGCCGTTAATTATTGATATTGCCTCTCGCGCCGCAGGGGTCAATGAACGTGTTTATAAGCGCAAAGATATACAGGTGATCGCAGCTCCGCCGCTGCCGGGACTTGTGGCCTGGCAGAGTGCCGGTGAAATCTTGGCGGATGTGATTTTGAAAGAGGTGAAACGATGAAATTGTTATGGGGAATGTGCGGCTCTTTCTGCAATCATGCCGCCGTGATTGAACAGCTGCGGGATATGGTCCAGCGCTGGCCGATCACGATGATCGTCAGTGAAAACACAGCCCAACTCGATACCCGCTTTGGACCCGCCTGCGAACGTATGGAGCTGCTGGAAACACTGAGCACCCGTCCGGTAATGACGACTTTGCAGGAAGCAGAGCGGACCGGCCCGATTGATCATTTTGACGCGATGATCATTGCACCGATCACGGCAACCGAGCTGAACAAGCTGACGTTGGGAATTTATGACACGCCGATTACACTGGCCGCCAAGGCACTGCTGCGCAATCAGAAGCCATTGGTGCTGGGGATTGCTTCCAACGATTTTCTGGGGCTTTCCGGCGTGAATCTTCTGCGTTTAAAACAGCTTCGACATATCTTTTTCGTGCCGTTTGGACAAGATGATTATGTCCATAAGCCAAACAGTCTGGTCAGCGACTGGAAGCAGATCGAAGCCGCATTGTGCGCGGCGCTGGAAGACCGGCAGCTTCAGCCGTTATTATTGGAAGGGAAGGGATCACAATGAGATTGGGCCATTGCATGACGGCGTTGATCACGCCGATGAAAGAAACGGGACAGATAGATAAGCTGGCATTAAGGAATCTTGTCGAGAAACTGATTGCGGAAGGCTGCGATGGATTTGTTGTATGCGGGACGACCGCTGAAGCCAGTGCTTTAAGTCTGGAAGAAAAAAAGCAGGTGCTGCACTGCGTGATTGAACAGAGTGACCAGCGGGTTTGTGTCTGGATGGGCTGCGGATCCAACAATACTGCCGAAACACTGAACATGATCCGCTGGGCCAATACCGAACCGATCGACGGCATCATGCTTGTCTGTCCTTATTATGTCCGGCCTTCACAACAGGGACTGTATGCCCATTTTGCGGCTTGTGCCCGAATCAGTGAAAAACCAGTGATGCTGTATAACGTACCGAAACGAACCGGCGTCGCACTGAGTGCTCAGACTGTACTCCAGCTGGCTCAGGATTTTCCCAATATTCGGGCCTTAAAACAGGCTTGTCATGATATGGAAATGGTCAGAGCCATCCTTACGGGAAATGATCAGGTCCAGATTCTCAGCGGTGAGGACGGCTATTTTCTTGAGGGACTGCGCGAAGGAATCAGCGGAATTGTTTCGGTTGCCGGTCATTGTGTAATGCCGATGATCGTTAAAATCTGGGAAGATTATCAATATGGCGTTGAAAATACGGAGCTGGATCAGTTTCTAAAACAGGTCAGCAATCAGATCTTTCAAGTTTCCTCACCCTCTGATATCAAAGCGATGCTTGCTTTGCAGGGATGGTGCGAAGATACGGTGCGGCTGCCCTTGGTGCCGCTCTCACCGCAGGAAAAACAGGCGCTGCAGGAGTTTATGCAGCAGCATAGCTTGCTTTAGACAAATTTCACCCGCTTAAACCGGTATGCTGAAACAGGGTGAAAATCATGATTCAGGTGAAAGTGTTCGATGAGCAGCATGAAGACGATCTGACCGACAGTCTGAACGAATTTCTGGCGGAATTGGACGAACGCGACGTCTTATCAGTCCAGCTGGCAACCTCGCATTTTTCAGTCATTCCCGAACAGCTGTACAGTTTCAGCGGAATGATCGTCTATCGGATAAAATCCGAAAAGACGGGAAGCCTAAATGCGGGAGGCGATGACGATGAATAAGAACCGGATCGGCTGCAATGTCAAGACCTGTGTTTACAACACGCAATGCGAATGCACCGCAGAGAAGATCGAAGTTGGCTGTGACGAATGTGTTCAGCCATGCTGCGACCATGAAACACTGTGCCGGACCTTTAAGAAAAAGGCCGAACACTAAAGAAAAAGGAACTGATGGCTTCGGCGGGATGAAACCGGCTGAAAGATCGTCAGTTTCTTTTTCTTACGCATGTTTATGTTCATGCAGTAAGACCCCTTCTGAAAAGTCTGCACGCACGATTTTTATCAGCTCAGGGACAAAAGCCGGAATTAATTCTTTTGTAAGCTTAATGTCTTATGTTATAATACTCTGGAGGTGTTGTTTATGCGCAGACAGATACTTTGCCTGATGGCTGCTGCTTTGTTGTTGATCAGCGGCTGTTCCAAAAAGGATCCGAATCAAATCAGTACAGAGAAAATGCGGCTGTATACTGCTTACTATAAATCCATTATGGATATGGACCGATTTCAGGAAAAATCGGATTTTTATGATATCGAAGTCGTCATGAATCAGCTTCCTGACGGCACCTATCGGTATTATGTGATTTTGGATAATCCGCAGGTGGCGATGGTGGATGTTGAAATGCTGGTTGTCGATGCATCGGTGGATTACCTGCAGACATCGGTCATTGCGCCTTCAGTCGGCCTGCTGGAAAATGAAGATTACTCGCTGATCCCCAACCAGGTCTATCCGGAACTGGGGTATGTTAAAGGCTTGATGGCCAGCGGTGAAACCTCTTCTCCAACAATTTCATTAAACGTTATGGTGCTGTGGAAGGATTATGCCAAATTAAAGGAAACCCGCGAATATCTTCAGCTGACAGGAGACTTTGTAAATCAGTCAGCGACCCCGGAAGCGGAGCCTCAGACAGAAAGCGCCCATGATGATCTTCCGATTGAGGATGAGGATGACAGTGAGTAATCATGACCAAGGGTAAGAAACAGTCTTTGATCGCTGGGGCGTTAACCAGCTCGGCCGGGATCTTTATATCCAAAGCTTTGGGACTTCTTTATGTTGTCCCTTTTACTGCGATTGCTGGAGAAGCCAATATGTCGTTTTACAGCGTTGCTTATACCTATTATGATATCCTGCTGAGTATTTGTTCGGCGGGCATTCCGTTTGCGGTAGCGGCAATGGTCGCAAAGTATTCCAACAATGAAGATTATAAAACAGTCATTTTGGTACGCCGGCTGTCGATGGCTTTGATGCTTTTGAGCGGCTTTGTCATGGCGGTGCTGTTTATCATGGTATCGGGTCCATTGGCGTCCTCGGTGCTGGGAGCTAAGAAAACGCCGGAGGATGTTGCGATTCTGCGCAATGTTTTCATGATCCTTTCGCTTGCGGTTGTCTGCGTGCCGTTTCTCAGTTCGTTCCGCGGATTTTATCAGGGCTTGAAGGATTTGAAGTCCTATGCGTTTTCTCAGGTTCTGGAACAGCTGACCCGAGTTGTTTCCTTGTTGGCGCTGGGTGCTTTTTTTGTTTACATTCTGGATATGAACAATATTTTTGCGGTTTATATGGCGGTCTTATCGACTTCGCTGGCCGCTATCGCCGCTATCGCCTATTATCTGATTTATGACCGTAAGCATTATCAGCCGATTAAGGATTTGGCCCGGCATCAGACAACTCGGCCGAAAGAGGTCGGTGAGCTGTTTCAGGAGCTGCTGCTGTTCGGTCTGCCGTATTTGATCACCGCTTTATTGGGCAACAGTATGAACATTGTGAATAACAACTTTTTCATCAATACTGCGACATCAGCCGGAAGCAGCTATGAGGATGCCAAGCTGGCGTTAGGCATCATCCAGGTGCAGTGCAACAAGCTGACGTCCATTCCGCAGGTACTGGCACTGGGCTTCTCGACCGGAATTGTTCCGTATGTTACAATTTCTCTGGAAAACCGCAACTTTAAAGAACTGCGGCGGAATGTTCTGGATTGTCTGGATACGGTTTTGTATATTGGTGCGCCGCTGTGCTTCTGTCTGTTCGCGCTGGCTTCGCCGATTTATTACATCATGTATGGCAAAGGGAATCTCAGCCTGGGCAGTGAAATGCTGGCATGGAGTTCCTTGCTGGCGTTAACCGGTACGCTTTCACCGATCTGCAGCTCACTAATGATGTCGCTGCGCTTTCGGCGTCAGAGTATTCTGTATCTGATCATCGGTTTTGGCGTGAAGCTGGCAACCTTTTTCCCTTTGGTTAAATATACAGGATTCAGCGGGGCGATTACTTCCAGTGTGGCAACATCGATGGTCATTATCTTTCTGAATCTGAATTTGATCAAGCAGAAATATAAAGTACAGTATGCCCGGGTCTGGCGGCGGTTAGGTGTGATTGTAATCGGTTTGATTGCGATGAACGGCTGCTTTGTTTTGCTGCGCTGGGCAGGACTGACTGTAGTCAACGCTTCGCGGCTGATCGGTGTTCTGCAGTTGGCGGCCTATGGTATTTTGGGTATGATAACCTACTTTATCACGACCGCGTTTTTCCGGCTTCCGCAGCATTTATTCCACATGAGTCTGCCGGCGATGGTTCGTCGCATGACGCGAAAGGTGATCCGATGATGCGGCTGGATAAATTTCTGGCGCACGCCGGATTGGGGACACGGAAGGAAGTCAAAGAGCTGGTTCGCAAAGGCCGGGTGCAGATCAACGGACAGCGTGTTAAAAAGGATGATCTGAAGATTGATGAACAAACGGATCAGGTGTGTGTGGACGGCGAAATCATTGCTTATGAATCTGCGGTTTATATTATGTTGAACAAGCCTCAGGGAGTGGTCAGTGCGACTGAGGACAGCCGCTATTCTACGGTACTGGATTGTCTGGAAAGCAGCCGCAATGATTTGTTCCCGGTGGGTAGGCTGGATATTGATACCGAAGGTCTGCTTTTGATCACTAATGACGGAGCCTTGGCTCACGATCTGCTTTCACCGAAAAAGCATGTCGATAAAACGTATGAAGTCCATTTGGAAAAAGCTTGGGATCCTCAGTATGAGCCAGCGATTCACGAGGAAATTCAAATTAGCGATGAAGAAATCTGCCAGCCGGCAGTGCTGAAACAAATTGAGGACCAGGTGATTCTGCTGACGATTCAGGAAGGAAAATTTCATCAGGTCAAGCGGATGATGCATGCCTGTGATAATGAAGTCACTTACTTAAAGCGTTTGACAATGGGGCCGCTGACTTTGGATGAAGCGTTGGAGCCAGGCCAGTGGCGAGCCTGTACCGAAGAGGAAATCACGGCTTTAAAAAAACATAAAAAATAGATTCAGGAAGGGATTGGCGAATTCGCTAATCCTTTATTTTTAGCTGTTTTCCTGTTGCCCTGTGGGAATGCAGAATTTTGAACAGTTAACTTATGAATAAATAAAGTTTGCTTTAAATCTTACAAATTCATGAAACCTGTCTTTTATACCGTTTTCTTTTGAAGACTTTCGATATAATGAAAGAAAGAAGCGTAAGCAGGGAAAGAAGGGAAAAAGAATGCGACGTTTTCCAATCCTAATTTTAATCTTATTTTTAATCAGCGGCTGCGGAAAGAACGATGAACCCAAGATGACGGCCACTCCCAATCCGACGCCGATCTCAACGCAGATTAAACCGACGCCAACTCCCAAGCCGACATCGACGCCAGTCATTGAAGGGGAGATTGAAGTGGTTTTAGAATGTGTCTGGACAGGTCGGATGATTGAGGGTGACAATCAATATCTTGTCACTGTTGGCGATAAACGAATGAAGTCAGGGAACTTTGTAAAACTAAAAGATTGTGTCGGGAGTGAATATGCCAGCTTAAAAGTAAATTATCATTCTGCCTATCGCGATGAATGGGATACATGGATCATTGAAGACTATGAGATGGAGATCCTGGATAATACAGTGCCGGGATTGCCTTCGGTATGGGAGACTGACTTCGATCATGTTTATCCATTAGTTAATCGTTTCCCAGAACACGCTGCCGAGTTGGAACTGGTCGAAGGAATGGTTGTGCTGGAAAAGAACGGACGCTATGGTGTAGCCGGACGGAATCAGGAAGTTGTGGTGGAAATTCTGGGGAGTGCTTATCCAATTTTGGATTCCTTGGAGCTGCATTGCGATGCACGTGCCTATGACTTCAAGTATGTTTCAGGGACACCCTACTTTTTGTGTTCTGGTGAACATGGTCTTAGTGCTAAAGCCTTTTATGCTGATATGGATACACAGAAGATCTATACGGTCTTTTCTGGCGATGATGGTCCTGGCTCATTTTATTCCCTAGACGGCTCACGCATGAAGGGCGAGCTGGGGTTATATCATGCGATCAGCGGATATTCTAAAAGCCAGGAAGGGATCCCCGAATATGAATGGCTGAATCGTGTGGGAGTTTTTAATCGTCAGGGAGAGCTTGTGACAGACGCTATTTATGAAGATGGTCTAGCGGTCACTGGCGATCTGATGCCGGTCGCTCGGGATGGACTATGGGGCTATGTCAACGCGGCAGGAGAAGAGATTATTCCTTGTCAATACCGGGCGTTGCTGTTAGTAGATCCGGATCATGATCGCTGGACGGCTTATCCGCCAGATCATGGCTGCATTGTCGCCCAGGATCAGGCTGGCTACTATGGTGTATTGGGGATGGATGGAACGATCTTAGTCCCTTTTGAATATAATTATGCCGCACCGTTTTATGATGGTCAGATTTTATTAGAAAAGGATGGCGTTCGAAGTTTTGTTTAAGGCGCTGTGTTGATTGGAATATTATAAAATGAAGCTCTTTGCCAGAGCTTTGTTTTTATAGATCAGTTTTTGTTTTTATTTTCCGTCAAGAAAAAAACTGTTCTATATGGTTTCTGTCACTTTAAAATGGGAAGCCACCCGAGAGAACCAGAACTATAAGCAGAATCGCACTCACAGCGATAAAACCTAATGAAATCCCGGCTTTCTGTTTGTAGGATGTCATCATTTGGCACTGCGCTGAAGTCATTGTGATCGGGTATTTGCGACGGCCAATCAGATAAAGAAGCAAGCCTCCTGAGCCATTGTTCCCACTTAATGAAAACAGACCCCAGAACTTCGGATGCTTTAAATTGCGGCAGCTGGCATCCAGTTCAGTGAGCTGATAAATCTGAAACGCCAAGGAAGCCGCCCCTAATAAAACGGCAAAAACAAGAATAATCAATAAAGCAGTCATCTTTTTTCCTCCTAAAATTTCTTGATGATCTGATAAAACAGAACGCCGGTACTCAGAATTCCAATCACAGCGCTGATGCCGATCAACAGGCGGTTATTGGAAATCAGACCGTTGAAGGTCGCCAGAATGATCATGAGTGCGACATTGACAATGACGGCCGCGATCAGCCGGCGATTGCTGCTGACGACATCGGTGCTTTCTTCAAGGTGTTCAATCATCTTTTTATCTCCTTTCAACAGCTCGTCCAGCGATATTGCATAGAGATCGCTGAGTTTGATTACGCTGAGGATATCCGGATAGAATTTTCCCGTTTCCCAATTGGAGATCGTCTGCCGCGATACCTGAATCGCTTCTGCGACTTCTTCCTGAGTCAATCCGGCATGGGATCGCGCTTCCTTAAGTTTGGTATTCAGTTCCATGAGATGTTCTCCCTTCGGTTTAAGCATGCCATTTTGCGTTGAGGTTGTCTATCAAAAGTCTTTGACATCGGCTTAAATTTGGTCAAACCAGGAGATTTTAGAAGAAAATTCATACCTTGATAATAAGAAAAAGCAAGATCATCAGAAAGACTTGATGAGCTTGCTTTTTGAGAAGGATTAATAAAACCCATGAAAGCGGGAAAACTGTCAAATACCTGAATGATATGTCTTATTGTCAAGTAAAAAAATCACCAGGTTTAAATTGCGAATTTGCTTTCTATAACAGCTTATCCAATTCAATTTGCGGCATTTCCGGCGTGTTGCCGCGAGCAACTTCGTTCAGATAGCCGATAACCTGCTGAGTTAGATAGGTCGGTGTTGATGCCCCGCTGGTCACGGCAATCCGGCCGCGGTTTTGGTAATTTTCAGGTTTTAGCTGCTGGACGGTTTCGATCAGCAGAACTTCCGGGATTCCGCTTTGGATCGCGATGTCTTTGAGCTTGTTGGAATTGTTGGATTGGGGATCACCGACGACAATCAACAGATCAATATCCTTCAATTTCTGGATCGCTTCCTGTCGAATCCGTGTGGCGTTGCAGATTTCTTTTTCAAATTGAGCATGCGGGTAGCGCAGCCGGATCTGTTCCATGAGACGGCCGATTTCCAGAATGCTCATTGTGGTTTGATTGGTGACCAGGATCTTTTCATTATCCAGGGATAAAGCAGCCAACGAGTCCAGATCATAGATGGGATGGACACGCGGACTGATCGCCAGCACCGCTTCAGCTTCGGGATGATGACGCTTGCCAATATACAGCACATCGGCTCCCTCACAGATTGCCTGCCGGACTAACCGCTGGGTTTCTTTGACATCCGTACAGGAAGCGTCAACACAGGTTAATCCTTTCTGCCAGGCTTTTTGAGCGACTTCCTCACTGATGCCGTGCGCAGTAAATATGACGATGCCTTCGTTGATTTCATCTAATAACTCTAACCGTGTTTTGCCGGCCTGTTCAATACAGCGAATATGATCGAGTTTCAGGGCGTCAACAACATACCGGTTATGTACGATCATACCGAGCATTGTAATCGGGACGCCGGGATTTTCGCGGGCTGTTTTGCGCGCTAGGGCAATGGCCTGGGTAACCCCTTTGCAGTAACCGCGGGGAATGACGGGGATGATTTCCATAAATGAAACACTCCTTTTTCTTCAATCATTATAGCCTGAACGTTAATTTGGGTGCAAGTGAAATAAAATCCAGGAAAATGGAATATATAAACGCTGATTCAGGTCAGTCTTTCGTCGTGAATAGAAAAAAGCATCTCAAAGCCGATAAAAAACTAAGAAAAAGGGGCAAAAGATTGAGGAAAATCAGCGTGACAATTGCACAAATGGCTTAAAATCTGTATAATTGATGGGCAAAGTGAGAAGTTTAACGATCGGAATAAAGTCGACAATAAACAAGTTTTCACCCCTTTAAAGGAGGAAGAGTATGACACAATTCAACGATTTTCATCTGCGGGAAAGTGCGCAGAAATTAATTGAGCTGGAAGGCTTCACTGAGCCGACAGCGATTCAGGCAGCGGTGATTCCCGCGGCGTTAAAAGGTCGGGATATCATTGGAATCTCAGAAACCGGCACCGGCAAAACCCACGCTTTTTTAATTCCGTTAATGGAAAAAATAAAACCGGAGCTGCCGCAGGTTCAGGCGGTGATCACCGCTCCAACCCGCGAGCTGGCGATGCAGATTTACAACCGCGCTAAGAAAATGATGCAGGCGGATTCCCGACTGAGAGTGCGGTTAATTACCGGCGGGCTGGATCGGGAAAAGATGGCGGATTCGATTAAAACGCAGCCGCATCTGGTTATCGGAACCCCTGGCCGGATCAAAGATTTATTTATAGATCAGGAAGTGCTGCGGGTAGACACTGCTTCCATTCTGATCGTCGATGAAGCGGATATGACGCTGGAATTTGGCTTTCTGGAGGACATCGATGCGATTGCCTCCCGCATGGGCAGTCATTTACAGATGATGGCGTTCAGCGCAACGATTCCTCAAGGCTTAAAGCCTTTCCTAAAAAAATACATGCAGGCACCACAGACGATTAAAATTGACCAGGAAACGAAAATGGACCCTAAGATTGAGCATATTCTTGTTCCCTGCAAGCACCGCAGTTACGCAGAAACGCTTCTGCAGATCTTGCCGGGATTCATGCCTTATGTCTGCCTGATCTTCGCCAATACCCGTGAAGAAGCGGCGGCTACGGCTAACGCTCTTCGCGATGCGAATGTCCCGGTGATTGAAATCCATGGCGGACTGCAGCCACGTCAGCGTCGGCAGGCGATGAAGCAGCTGGAACATGCAGATCACAGCTACATTGTGGCCACGGATATTGCGGCGCGAGGAATTGATATTGCCGGGATTACGCATGTTGTTTCATTGGGCTTCCCGAATGAACTGGATTTCTATATTCACCGCGCTGGTCGAACAGGCCGGGCGGGCCGTGAAGGAACCTGCTTCGCACTCTATCAGGAACAGGATGAGCGGGCAATCCGGCTGTTGAAAGAACGCGGCGTGCATTTTGAAGTGCGCTCCTTTAAAAATGGACAGTGGCAGGCGCAGCGGCAGACAGATCGCCGCAAAATGTCGCCGAGTCAGCAGCGTGAAAAGGAAATCGCGCGCTCACTGAACAGGAAGAAGGAAAAGGTCAAACCGGGATACAAGAAGAAAAAAGCTGAGCTGGTCAAGCAGATTCAGCGTAAGGAACGCCGGGCGATGATCCAGAGCGAGATCCGCGCGCAGCGTAAAGAACGCTATAAAGCCCAGCAGAGGCAGAAGCGTGAGGAGGGCAATGATGAATAAGATCGGCTGTCATGTTTCGATGAAAGCACCGGAATATTTCGTCGGTGCCGTGAAAGAAGCGTTGTCCTATAACGCCAATGCCTTGATGATTTATACCGGGCCGCCGCAGAATACGCTGCGCAAACCGGTCGATCAGCTGCGGATTGAGGAAGCGCAGACTCTGTTAAAGGAACATGGAATTCCTTTAGAAAATGTGATTGTGCATGCCCCGTATATTATCAACTTAGGCAATGTCCAAAACCCGGATACGTTTGAGCTGGGAGTACGGTTTCTAAAGCAGGAGTTGGCACGCACTGCCGCGATGGGTGCGCGTTATTTAGTGCTGCACCCAGGCTCCAGCGTCAAAGCGAGCGCAGAAGATGGGCTTGCTAAGATCATAGAAGGATTGAATCAGGCTTTGGATCAGGATGAGCATAATGTATTCATTTGCTTGGAAACGATGGCCGGCAAGGGCAGTGAGCTAGGCTGGAATTTTGAACAGCTGCGGCAGCTGCGCGAAGGGGTTGTCAAGAAGGAACGGATTGCATTCTGTTTGGATACCTGTCATATTCATGACGCAGGATACCCAGTGGCTGAACTGGATACTGTGCTGAAACAATGGGATGAAGTCATCGGACTGTCGCTGCTGAAGGTAATTCATCTCAATGATTCCAAAAATATCAGCGGTGCCCGTAAGGATCGCCACGCGAATCTGGGACAGGGTGAAATTGGTTTTGACGCATTGCATCAGGTGTTTGCGGATCCGCGATTGGACGGCGTTGTCAAAATTTTGGAAACTCCGTATGTCGATGATCATGCACCTTATGGTCTCGAAATTGAAATGCTGCGGGACGGTGTGTTTGATCCGCACAAGTTAGATTGTTTGAAAGCTGAAAAATAGTGCGGAAACGTCACGGTTTTCTCAGCAAGAAATTGCACAGAACTGATGATTTCATGGCAATAGAAAGCTTAACGATGGCGTGTTTTTCACAGAACACGCCTTTCTTGCGCAGGAAGAACTCAATCATATGCAGATTTGAAAAGGTCTTGTTTTTTTCGTAATTTAATGATACTGTATCATTGTGAATAGTACAGAATGTTTTGGTTACGAATGAGTGGAGGGAAAAACAATGCCAAAAAGAATCATCATGATGATCGGATTGATTTGTCTGTTGATCAGCGGATGCACAGTAAGAACCAATCCATCCGTTTCGCTGGAATCACTGCCGATTGGCTATTATGAAGGTACAGGATATATTGGCAATCATGATCAGCGACTGCTTCTAATGAACACCGGCTATGGCTGGTTGGGGAAGATTGGACGCTATGGAACGATTCAACAGTTGCAGGAACAGGAAGGAACATTAACGTTCGTATTTAGAGACGAAGAGTTTACTTTGGAGTTGCAAAAACAAGGCGACAGTTACCAAGGAGCGCTGCAGTCGCAAGACCAGCAGTTAACAGTGGACTTAACGTGGATTGAGCCGGATACCCAAGCTTTGTTGAATTTCAGCGTCCTTGCACCGCTGGAGGAAAAATCTGCGCTGTTAGCGAACTATCAGCAGTTTCCTGCCGATGGTCAGGTGCCGCCGTATCAATTTGAACTGGGAAAGGATTCGGAAGCGTCAGCATGGCTTGATCGGCATCAGCTGGATACGATTCTCGGGGATAAGACCGATACGGATCTGATGAAAGCGGCCTTATTTTGGGTTTGCGAACAATATGATCATGTTTCAAATTCACAGTACCGAGGTGAATCTCAATTTGACAATGTCGGTAATTTTGCGGACGATGGAAATGGCTTAAACTGCAACAATCTTTCCGTGCTCTTAAGCGGAATCCTGCGCAGCTACGGTGTTAAAGCCGTACCGATTTGGTGTCTGTCAGCGAGTGAGTGGGATAGTGATTGTCATGTCATCGTTCAGGCGTACAGTGAATCGTTGGATCAATGGGTTTTTCTGGATCCAACTTACAATTTAATGCTCAGCGATGATCAGGGAAACTATATTAATGTGGAGGCGCTGCGCTCGATTTTGATTGAAGGACAGCCGCTGAATGCCAATCCGGAAGCTAATTATAATGGAAAACCCTTTGATTTGGAGAATTATCGGAATTATATGACAAAGAATACGTTTCGATTTGAACGGCCGGCCTTTTGCGGACGATTTATTAGTGAAAAGGTAATGTTGGTACCGGAGGGGACAAATTATTCCAAAAACACGATGACGACGACGGATTGGGAAGCCTTCTGGGCGTTGCCGGAAAGATAAGAAGTAATGGATTCAGCAGGAAAAAAACGAACGAAAGGGTAAGGAGAATAAAAGCGTTTATGCTACAATAAAGGCATAAAGGGGGAATTGAGGAATGGAGCTGCGATTAAAATTCGATGAGGATGAGCTGAATTATGAACGCTATCGGCCGCAATATCCTGAGGTACTGATGAAAGAGGTGCTGCAAAGTTTTCATCTTGGCCCGCACAGCCAGGCTCTGGAAATCGGGATTGGAACGGGACAGGCAACCCAGCCGATTTTAGATACAGGCTGTTCGCTGACCGCTGTGGAACTTGGCAGAAAGCTGGCTGCGTTTGCGGAGAAAAAGTTTCAGAAGGCACCGAACTTTCAGGTGATTCAAGGTGATTTTATGGATTTAGAGCTCAGGGAAAACAGTTGGGATGCGCTGTATTCGGCTACGGCCTTCCATTGGCTGCCACAACCGCAGGCTTTGGAAAAAGTAAGGCGTTTGCTTAAACCCCAGGGATGTTTGGCTTTGTTTTGGAATCATCCCTATCCCAATCGCTTCGATGATTGTTCCAATCAGATTAATCGCCAGGTTTATCAACAATTTTGTCCGTCTGATCAGGAATTGAAGGAATTTGATGAGTCTGATTTAAAGCCTTGGACGGATCGTTTGATCGAAGCTGGTTTTGATTCCGTGCAGGCGCATCTCTACCATCGCGTCAGAACTCTGGATATTCAGGACTATATAGGCTTACTGAACACGTATTCCGATCACCGGGCATTGCCGGAAGCAACACGTCTGGCTTTTGAACAGGCGATGGCAAAGGGGCTGCAGTCAGTCGGCGGACAGATCCGAATCTACGACACACTGGATCTGTATCTTGCCAGAAAACTTTGACGGATTGATCTAAATAAAAAAAACAGGAAATTCATGCAGCAAGTCACCATGCCGATGAGATTCCTGTTTTTTTAATCTTTAACGTGGAAAGGGTTTGTTCTTAGTCTTATTAGAATTTGGAGAAGGATTGGATAAGACGTCAGATCAGCGGCCAGGGCAGCGTGCTTTTGTTCAATGGAACGGTGTTGGCGCCGATCCATTGAACGGTCTGCGCTCCGCACCAGCAGCCATTATCCAAGGCTTGAGGGAAAGACAGTCCCGCTGCGCGGCTGGCGATAAAGCCGGCGCAGAAGCTGTCCCCAGCTCCGGTTGTATCGATCACCTTTGCAGGATAGCCATCACAGCTCCACTTTTGGGTTTCCTGATAAACCGCCGCACCTGCCGCACCCATTTTTAAAACCACAGTCGGACAGCCATAGTGAAGCAGTTCTTCCGCCATCTCATCGGGCTGAGAGCGGGAGCACAACGGCCGGATTTCCTCGAATGACGGCATGAAAACATCAATGAGAGGAAGCAGGTGTGCAACGCCGGCCAGTCCTTTGTGGTGCCGATCACGGGTTGTATCGCTGTATATCGTTAAACCGTGCGCATGAGCCTGTTGAAAGATGGAAAGCAGACCGGAGGTTTCTAGTTCATGCAGGGTAAATAAGGAACCTAGGGATAAAATTTTGAAAACCGGCAAAGCCCTGAATGGAAAGTCAGCCAGGGTGAAATGGCGGTGAGCTTCCCCGGTCACGGTAAACTGCCGCTCCCCATTTTCATCCAGCTGAATGAACGAATGTGTCGTTATCTGATCCGGTCGTTGGGACAGCCAACGAATATCGACGCCCTGCGCTTTCAGCTGACTGCGGATCAGGTCTGCTTCTTCGTCCTGCCCTAGCAGCGCGCAGCAAGCTGCAGACAGGCCTAATTTCGTCAAAAGGATGGCTTGGTTGGCAGCATCGCCCCCGACCGTCGGTTTTCGATCCTGAGCATAAAGATCCAGTACGCAGCTGCCCAGGCATAAAACGTCGCTCATTTCATATCCCTCCTTAAAAAATGCCGCAATTCAGTTTCATTGCGGCATAACAGCTATTGGATCATGGCTAAAATTTCTTCCTTCAGGACTTCAACAATTTGATCCTGCGGAATTTTGCGGATGAGCTGTCCTTTCTTAAACAACAGGCCTTCCTCTTTCCCTCCGGCAATGCCGATATCAGCCCGGCTGGCTTCCTGCGGCCCATTGACAGCGCAACCCATAACCGCCACGGTGATATCAGCGTTAATCGTTGCCAAGAACCGTTCGACTTCCTCGGCGATAGGAATCATGTTGTACTGAATCCGGCCGCAGGTTGGGCAGCTGACTAAATTCGGGACTCGATCAATTAGATTGAAGCAGCGCAGTAACTGCTTGCAGATGCGCAGTTCCTCAACCGGATCTGCACTGACGGATACCCGAATTGTATCGCCGATTCCATCCATAAGCAAAGCACCCAAGGCTGCACTGGATTTGATCGCACTGGAAGTAAAGGTACCAGCTTCCGTAACCCCTAAGTGCAGCGGATAAGGGAAGACTTCAGCGGCCAGTCGATAGGCTTCAATCGTCAACATAACGTCGCTGGATTTAAAGGATAAGCAGATATCATGGAAGTCCAGCTCTTCCAGGATTTCGACATGTTTGCGGGCACTTTCAATCATTGCTTCAGCGCATGGCCGGCCATATTTTTCAAGCACTGCTTTTTCCAGAGAACCGCTGTTGATGCCGATGCGGATAGGGACATGATGCTGCTTGCAGGCTTCCACTACCGCCGCAACGTTTTCCCGCGCCCCGATGTTGCCGGGATTGATGCGGATCTTATCGACGCCCGATTCAATCGCGGTTAAAGCTAATTTATAATCAAAATGAATATCGGCCACCAGTGGAACATCAACCTGAGCTTTGATCTGTTTGATCGCCCGGGCATCCTCCTGGTCGTAGACTGCCATGCGTATGATCTGGCATCCCGCTTCACACAGCTGTTGGATTTGCCGAACTGTCGCTTCTACATTTTTCGTCTTTGTATTGGTCATTGACTGAATGATCACTTGATTTTGACCGCCGATCTGCAGATTTCCTACCTGAATAGGGCGGGTTTCCGTTCTTTTTTTCATGAAATTCACCTCGTTTCTATTATAGCATAAATTTGAAATCGGACACGAAGGAGAAAGAAAAGGAAAAGATGGGGAAGAGATGTCGGGTGTAGCGATCCCATGGGAAATTGAATATGGTATAATATTAAAAAGGCTTTGACGAATCAGGATATCTGCTTGCTTTCGGATCGATGCTAAAGAGGAGGGAAAGTTATCGACTTCAATCTTTTATTAATCTTGTGCGGCGGGGTGCTGATGATCTGCATCCTCTGCAATAAGCTTTCATTACGGCTGGGAGTGCCGAGTCTGCTCCTGTTTATTTTGTTGGGAATGGTTTTCGGCAGCGACGGATTATTCCGCATTCCCTTTGAAAATTATGCGTTTGCGGAGAAGCTGTGTACTGCAGCTTTGATTTATATTATGTTCTACGGCGGCTTTGGAACACGCTGGAAACAGGCGCGGCCAGTCGCTAAGGGAGCGCTGTTATTATCGTCGCTGGGTGTTTTTCTGACAGCGGCATTGACCGGTGTGTTCTGCCATTGGGGATTAGGAATGGAATGGCAGGAAAGTTTTTTGATCGGAGCGGTGATCAGCTCCACGGATGCGGCCTCGATGTTCTCAATTCTGCGAAGCAAGAAGCTGGCCTTAAAAGAGAATACCGACTCCCTTTTGGAATTGGAAAGTGGAAGCAATGATCCATTTTCTTATATGCTGACAGTGATGCTTTTAACGATGATGGCGGGACAGGGCAGCCCGGAAACTTTCGCCTGGATGCTTGTCAAGCAGCTGATGATCGGCGGTTTAAGCGGCTGGTTATGCGCAAAAGTTGGGATTGCTTGTCTGAATCGCTTTGATTTTGCGACCGAAGGGTTTGATTCCATCTTTGTCGTCGGTTTGGTTTTGCTGACCTATGCGCTGTGCAGTTATGGCGGAGGAAATGGATATCTTTGCGTCTATCTGGCTGGAATACTGATGGGCAATGCATCCCTTCGCAATAAACGGTCGCTTGTCCATTTCTTTGACGGCGTGACAGGGTTGATGCAGATCGTGATTTTCTTTCTGTTAGGTCTGTTGGCATTTCCATCGCAGCTGCCATCCGTGATCCTTCCCGCTTTATTGATCATGGCATTTCTGACGCTGGTTGCCCGCCCGGTTGCCGTGTGCTTGTTGTTGAAACCGTTTGCGGGTTCGTGGCGGCAGATGGTCTTAGTCAGTGCTGCGGGTCTGCGCGGGGCATCTTCGATTGTTTTTGCAATCATGGTGACAGTGAGTCCGGCGTATACACGTTATGATGTCTTCCATGTTGTATTTTGCCTGGTCTTGCTTTCAATCGGTCTGCAGGGGACGCTGCTGCCCTGGATTGCGCGCAAATTAGAGATGATTGATACCGGTGCTGATGTATTGAAAACCTTTAATGACTACAAAGATGACCCAGCGATTGAGATGATTCAGCTGGATATCCGTTCAGGCCATGCCTGGATTGGACAGTCGGTGCAGTCGCTGAAGCTGCCTGGGGATGTTCTGCTGGCCATGATCCGCCGGCAAAACGAGAATTTAGTCCCGCATGGACAGACGATCATTAAACAGGGTGATGTTGTCATTGCTATTGCCCCGGCAGTCACAGAACCGGCACAGCTGGAATTGACGGAGATGCTGATTGAGGAAGGACATTCCTGGCAGGGACGCAGGATCAAAGATCTAAAGCTGCCGCCTGCGCTTTTGATCATGATGATTCTGCGGGATGAAACGCTGATGGTTCCGGATGGCAATACGCAGATCGCTGCCGAGGATGTGCTGATCATTCATCAGCCTTCCAATACCAAAAAACGAATAAAATAGATCGTTGGAATCTGTCGGGACGCAGGCAAAAGCATCCTTGTTGGCTGAGAAAGTAAATTGAGAGCGTAGAAATGAGAGTCAGCAGCTTTCTGTGTTCTTTAAGGCAAGAAAAGTCAAGGCATAGAAGCAGGGCGTGAACAGGATTTCATCCTTGCCGTGCAAATTTTCATTTCACGCAGAAAAAAATAAGGTATAATAAGGCATACGAGGAGATCGTGCATGACAAATAAACCATTACTTGGACCAAGAAAAACCAAAGATGATAAAAAACTGCACTGGGAAGGCAGCAGCGAACACCTGCGGAAAGCGCTGGATTTAAGCAAGATTGTTACCCGGCGTTTTCAGTTGGTTGCCTTGGCGGTGTGCGTGGGCATGGCCGCTATCGTTGTGCGCCTGTATTCCATTCAAATGCTGAAAACAGAGGATTACGCGCAGAAGCTCGCCACCTATACCCGTCGTTATCAAACGGTCACGACGCCGCGGGGAGAAATGCTGGACCGCAACGGACAGGTGCTGGTTGGCAATAAACAACGCCTGAATATCGCTTATTTCCCGCCGCAGGGGATTAAAGATGAAAAAGAATGGGAACTGGCCCGGCGCTTTTCAAATGATTTTGAAGTCGATGAAACGCAGCTGGGAACACGGGATTTAAAGGATTTGTATTTGAGTCTGCATAAAAAGGAAATTGATGCCGAGCGGATCACCGAAGAAGAAATGGCGGCGTATTACAAAGGGGATCTGAATGACAATGATATCTATTATCTGGAACTGGCCCGGATTACGGAGGAAGATTTAGCGACGCTGGATACGGATCTGCGTCGAGCCTATGTCGTCAAACAGGCCATGGATATGCCTTCCAGCGGACAGACCAAGATTATTAAAAGCGATGTTACTGTTGAAGAAGCGGCATTTTTGATTGAACACATGGAAGATTATCAGGGCTTCAACGTGGATTTTGACTGGGATCGGGAATATCCGTTCGGATCTATGCTGAAGTCAGTGCTGGGGACTGTAACGACTTCCAAACAGGGATTGCCGTCGGAAGATCTGGATTATTATCTGGCTCTGGATTATTCTCGGAATGAGAAGGTAGGCCGGTCTGGCTTGGAGAAACAATATGAAGGATTGCTCAGCGGCAAGCGTTCGGTATATGATCTGGCGTATGATGAAAACGGAACAGGTTATCTGAGCGAGGTCAATGAAGGCTCGAAGGGGTATGATCTGGAATTATCGATCGACGCACGCCTGCAGCAGAAACTGGATGAGATTTTGTCCCAGGTGCTGCTTGAATATCAGAATGATCCGCTGCGTCCGTACATGGATCGGATCATGTATGTTCTGCAGGATCCGAATACCGGAGATATCCTGGCCATGTCCTGTATGATCCGCAATGCCGATGGTACGATCAGCTCCAGTCCGACGAGTATTTATGCGGATGCTTATGCCCCGGGTTCCGTGGTGAAAGGGGCTACGGTCTATATGGGGCTGGATCAGGGGGTAATTCAGCCCGGCGAAAAGATTTTGGATAACTATATTAAAATTAAGGATACGCCGATTAAGAAATCCTGGAAAACGCTGGGATGGGTGGATGATGTCCAGGCCTTGGCTCAGTCCTCCAACGTATTTATGTTTAATGTCGCAATCCGTTTGGGCGGCGGCACTTATGTTGAAAACAATCCGCTGAAAATCAATGCTGACACGTATTTGTTAATGCGCAGCTATTACAGTCAGTTTGGCTTGGGCGTATTGACTGGAATTGATGTGCCGAACGAAGCCATTGGTTATATTCCAGGTAAGCTTACCAATGCCGGCAATACCCTGGACTTTGCGATTGGACAGCTGGATAACTATACGACGATTGAACTGGCGCAGTATGTTTCTACGATTGCCAACGGCGGGAAAAAGATTCAGCCACGCTTGGTTCGCCGGGCGTTTGATCCGGGAACTCAGAATGTAGTTTACGAAAATTATGTCAATGTGCAGTCAACCCTTGAAAATACAGGAGCTTTGGAACGGGTTCGCCAAGGGTTTAACGCCTGCGTTTACGGCGGGATTTGTTATGGTTTGACTGATTTGCCGGTAACGATATCGGCAAAGACCGGAACTGCCGAATCGTTTATTAATATCACCGGCGAAGATGGGGTAAAAACTACGGTTGACACAACCAACAACAGTCTGGTTGCTTATGCTCCGGCAGAGAATCCGCAGTATTCAATGGCCTGCATGATTCCGAATGCCTGGGTTACCGGCGGAGGTTCGCAAAGCAATCTCTGCCTGCGGATTACCAATGAATTGACCAAAGCGATTTATAACCCGGATGATGTGGCGGAAAATGACAGTCCATCTACAGATGAAGATACGAATCTCAACGTGCCGGAGGAAAACCAGGCACTGCCGCCAACCCAGGATCCCAACGATCCGCAGGGAAGCGGCAATCCGGTACAATAACCGTTAAAAACCCAAGAATTAACAGGTTTTTGAAAAAAGATAGTAATTTAAAAAAAACTATGTTATACTTGTTTAGCATTATTAGGAGGAATATTCATGAGAGACGCAATTACTTTCAAATGTTCTGAATGCGGCGAAGAAAATTACATTGGGACAAGAAACAAGAGAAAACACCCTGAAAAGATGGAAATCAAGAAATACTGCCCACGCTGCAATAAGAAAACGACTCACAAGGAGAAAAAATAAAAGAAGCCGGTTTCTGGCTTTTTTTATTTCTCTTAATTTATGAAGGAAATAGCAGGTTTAATCAGATAATTCAGCTGCAAGTTACAGCTTTTTCTAATAAAGTGGGTGAATTTGAGCTCGGATTTGAAGATCAGAAGCAAGAAAGGTGAAAGAAGGAATATAGGATGAAAATAGAAACCATTCCCTCCGGTGCATTTGCGACCAACTGTTACATTCTGGAAGATCAGGGTACCGTGCTGGTCATGGATCCGACAGGCAAAGCCCAGCGAATCCTGGATCGTCTGCAGGGGCGTGTACCGTTGGCAATTATTTTGACGCACGGCCATTTTGATCATATTGGAGCCGTCGATGAACTGGTTCGACAGTTTCATTGTCCGGTGTATGTGCATCCTGAGGATCAGATTCTGCTGGAAGATGAAACACTTAACAGTATGGCGCAAATGACGGCTCATGTCCGCAGTCAGACCAGACCTTTGATTGAGGGCACAATGAAATTAGGAACAATCGAATTCCAGGTGATTGAAGCGCCGGGACATACGCCGGGCAGTGTGCTGATCGTGATCGGTCAGGATTGCTTTTGTGGTGATGTCATTTTTGAAGGCAGCATTGGACGGACAGACTTGCCGTTGGGCAATGATTCTCAGATGCGGCAGACGCTGAAAATGATTCGTACCCTGAATCCGCAGCTGAGGCTTTATCCGGGGCATGGCGCAGCTACGGTGTTGGAAAAAGAACTGATGAATAATCCGTTTCTGCGGACACATCGATCATGATTACACAGAAAGCATCGCTTTGAGGGTGATGCTTTTTGTTTTGCGAAGGGGATATGGCAAACCAAATTAGTCGATTTCTTTGAAGAAAGTTAGGGCGTTTTTACTTTTGTTGTAGATATATTAAATATTATCTATATAAAAAGTAGATGTTATTGTATAATGTTTGCGTAAAATATAGAAGGAAGTGAAATGATGGAAAAACAAGAACTTTGGGATGCTTCTGCAGAAGAGATGCGCCGTGGTTATCGAATTGTGGAAGACGAGGCAGAATGCTTATTCTGCGGACAGCGGTATTATACGCAGGAAATTTACGCACAGGATGAACGTTGGGTCTTAGGCGAACGAAAGATGAAATCGCATGTAAAAAATGTGCACGGTTCGCCATTGGCTATGTTATTGAAGTTAGGGCCCGAGGCGTTAGGCATTAGTGCGATGCAGCTGGAAATGCTGCAGGCTTTTGCCTGCGGACAAAGTGATCAGCAGATTGCCAAAGAGAAGGGTGTTACCTTGTCAACAATCCGCAATTATCGGTTTAAGCTGCGGGAAAAACAAAAACAGGCGCAGCTGTTTGTCATGATGATGACCCTGCTGAATGAGAACAGCGGCCATTCGATCCAGCAGCTCAGTGATACAGCGCTGATCGACGCCCATGCGGCTGCCGTGATGCGGGATGAACGTTATGAATTGACGGAAAAGGAGAAAGAAACAATTTTAAAAACGTATTTTGACCCGCAGGGGGCATTAAAGGAAATGCCAGCGAAGGCAAAGCGCAAGCTTGCGGTTTTGGCGCAAATTGCGGAGAATTTCAAACCGGAAGTCCGCTATACTGAAAAACAGATCAATACGCTGCTCCAGCGGATCTGGCCGGATCATGTCTATTTACGCCGGGCTTTGATCGAATATGGATTTTTGGAACGGACGGCCGATGGCAGCGCTTATTGGCGGAAATGAGTAAGAAGCTGATGAAAATTCAGCTTTTTTTTATTTTTTGTGGGGCTTTTTTGAAAAATGCGCAATATTGAAGATGTAGGGGGCGAGAGAATATGGAAGAACGATTACTTGCTTTGCTGCGGATGGCAATAAACCAGCACGCCACCGATCTGCATTTTTCCATCCGCAATGAAACAGTAACGCTGCAAATGCGCTGCGGTATTCAGATCAAGGATATCGAAAACGAGCCGCAGGACTTAAAACTGTTCCGCTATCTTCAATACCGGGCTAATCTGGAGCTGAGTGACCGCAGCCGGCCGCAGACTGGACGGTTTGAAATGGAGGTTGACGGCAAGATGCTGGCACTGCGGTTTGCGGTCATGCACAGTCTGATGCTGACCAGCGGGGTACTGCGGATTCTTAACGGTACACTGGATTGGACATTGGCTGAGTGCTGTTCCGACAAAAAGCAGACCGATCTGCTTAAAAAGGGACTGAAACGCCGCAGCGGCTTATTCCTCGTCAGCGGCCCTACCGGCAGCGGCAAGACGACCACGCTGTATGCCATGCTCAACGAATTAAGTCCAGCCAAGATCTTCACGCTGGAAGATCCGATTGAAATCTATTCGGAACGCTTCGTGCAGATTCAGATCAATGAGCGTTAGCATCTGGGCTATGATGAGGGGATCAGCCAACTGCTGCGGCACGATCCCGACGTCATCATGATCGGTGAAATTCGCGAGCCTGTGGCAGCAGCGATGGCGCTGCGCTGCGCACTGACCGGACATCTGGTTCTGACCAGCATTCATGCTTCCTCAGCCCATTCAGCGATCACACGGATGATCGAACTGGGAGTCAGTGAAACTCAGCTGATGGAAATGCTTGTCGGAGTCAGCTGTCAGCGGTTGGTGTCCTTAAAAAATCAAAAGGGAAGGATGTGTATCTATGAAGTGCTTCTGCCCGAGCAGCTGGCACAGCTTCGTCAAGGTCAGATGCCGGATCATTTTATCCCGCTGCAGCAGCGTCTGGACGATCTGCTGCTCAAGAATCGCATCACTCACAAACAATGGGACGCTGCCGGTCTCTGAATGTCAGCAGCTGGCGATTCTTTTAGGCAGTGCAATGAGCTGGCAGACAAGCCTGACCTTTATCGAAACACCGAAGAATCATCCGGTGATCGCCGCGCTTCGTCAGCGGATGCTGGAAGGCGAAGGCTTTGCGGCTTTGTTGGCTCCAGCGCTGCCGCCAGGAATTGCAGCCGATTTTGAAACGATGGCGCAGGTCATGCCGCCCCATCGGGCTCTGACTTTATCCCTGCGGCTGCATCAGCTGTATATAGAAAACCGCTCTCAGCTTCGCCGGCTGCTGGGATATCCGCTGGTGTTGGCGGCAGGCAGTCTGGTCGGGCTTGCCCTTTTCAATCATCTTTGCTTTCCGGTATTGATCAGTTTGATTCAATCCTTTGAGCGGGATGCCGGCGGTATGCTTTTTCTGCATCATGGACTTTACGGCCTGTTTATTCTGCTGATGCTGCTGCTGATGCTGGGGGTGCTGATTGGTTTCTGGCTGCGCCGGCCGACAGCCCGGCTGAGCGCGTATGTACTGTTAATTAAGCTGCGCCGTGGCCGGTTTTTAAGAAGGTGGCTGGGCTTGGATTTTTCCCGTTATTTTTCCTGCTGCCTCAGCGAAGGCTGTCCGACCCAGACCACACTGACCGTGCTGCAGAAACTGCCGAAAAAGCCTTTCCTAAAACTAATGAGCTGGCATGTCGAGCAGGCGCTTTTGGCAGGAGAAAGTCTGGAAACAGCCTTGGGTACGGAATATCTGGATCCCTCTTTAATGCAGTTAATGCGCACGGCTTCCCGCAGCGGACAGGTGCAGCCGCTTCTGGAAGGCTATGTTGAAGTTCGCCAGGGTCAGCTGCTGAGCCAGCTGCGCTTCATGGCCCGAGGACTGCAGCTGTTTGCATACATAACGATTGCGGGATGATTTTGATCGTTTATCAGATCCTGCTTCTGCCGCTTTCCATCATGAGTCAGATGTAGCACTGGGAAAGGAGAATTAAGATGAAACGAGGATTTACATTGTTGGAGATGATTATTGTTGTCAGTGTATTGGCGATCTTGTTTTTATTGTCTGTCCCGAATATTCAGCGGGTGATGAAAATTGTGGATGAAAAGGGCTGTGCTGCGCAGCTGAAAGTGATCGATTCGGCAATCCTGCAGTACAAGCTGGATACTGGTCAGCTGCCGCTGAGAATAAACGATCTGGTTTCAGCCGGTCTGTTAACAAAGCAGCAGACGGAATGCTCCGGCGGCGAACAGCTGGAGATTCGCGAGGGTCAGGCCTATGTCCGCTAAAGCTGGGATGACGTTCGTCGAAATGTTGTTGGCACTGGCGGTTCTGTCGGTTTGCGAGCTGTTAACTATACCGTTGATCAGAGAGCCGGATTTAAGTCCGGGCCAGTTTATCGCTGAGGTTTTGCCGTACCAAGCCCAGTCGATCCGTGAAAACCGGGAACTGAATGCCCAAATTAGTGCGGACCCCCTTGTGCCGGTTCGCATACACTACAATGCGAAGGGGCGGATTGATCAGGCTCGAACGCTGTGTTTCAGCCGGCGTTGTCTTGTGATGGAGCTGGCGGGAGGGCGAATCGTTGGAAAATAAACATGGTTTTCTTTTAAGCGATGCGCTGATCGCCATTGCGTTGTGTACAGCCTGCCTGCTTTTGGTCGGCGGGTTGCTGAGCAGCCGGTATCATCTGGATGAAATTGTCAGGCGGCAGCGTCAGGAAAGCAATCAACGTTTAGCTGAGGCACTGCAGGCAAAGGGGGAATGTCCAAGATGCACGCCGCTTCCAGTCGAAACGCTCGATCCGCTAGTTCCACCCGAGCCGGAAGCATCCTGATCGATCTGCTTCTCAGTCTGTGGATCATTGCGTTGTTTTTGCCGTTGATTCCTGTGATCGTTAATTTGTTGAGCAGGCAGGATTGGTTGATGCGTTCAGCCCAGGATCAGATTCAGCTGCAGCAGCTGCGCCGGCTGTTGCTAGGCAGCGAACAAATCGATGTCAGCCATGATCAGCTCGCATTCTATGCCGAAGGTCAGAACCGACGGTTAGTCCAAAGCGGAAACTGGCTGCTGGTGCAGCCGGGAACCTGGATTTTTTTCGATCAGGTCATCTCGGTTCAGTTTGAACAGCGGCAGGATCAGATCTGGATGCGGTTAGTAAGCGAAACGGGGGAGTGGGAGGCGATCATCGGTGATGCTCAATAAACGGGGATTTGTCAGTCTGTTCTTCTTATCCTGGTTTCTGATCATCAGTGCCTGGGTGTCGCTGGGCTATCTTCAGCTCCGGGCGGAAATGGATGTCGCGCAGCAGCTGCAGCTGAGCGAGCAGCAGGATCTACGCTTGATTCCGATCTTCCGCTGGGTTCGCTGTCAGCTGCAGCAACAATACCGCTGCGATGGCTGGCGGCCGGAAATTCAAGCGGATGTAGCGTGGTCACAGGGTGCAGTTGAAATCCGAACAGAATTTGAAAAAATTGTGCTCAGATTGGATGAAACTGACAGGAAAGTGACAAACTATGAGATAGAGATGAGGTGAAATGATGAAACAATTCATTGACAGTCTGATCGCATCGGTGTTTTTTCTGATTCTGATGCTGCTGGGGGAAACGCTGCAGTTTCTGCCTTCAGGAAGTTCCGCTTTTCTGACCTGTGTGTACGGTGCTGAGCTGTTCTTTGTTTCCTGGGTTTTGATGTATCGATCTAAAAATACAGTGGAACTGCTTGATTTCTTTGTCAGTGCTGTGATCCTGGGAGTACAATTTCTGATTCTGGGAGGACGCCTGGATTTTGATCAATGGTGTTATCTGAGCTTTGCAACGATCGCTTCTACGATCAGTTTTGGATGCAACCGCCGCTTCGGCAATCGCATCCATCTGGAAAATCGTCGCCCGCAGCCGGGAAATCATTGACAAAATCGGCTATTCCTATAAAATATACTAGGTAGGATGGTGAATAGTAATGATTATTGTAAATGACTTAAAGCCAGGAACAACATTTGAAAATGAAGGTAATATTTTTGTCGTTCTGGATATTCAGCACAACAAAACTGCGATGCGTCAGATGATCGTTAAGGTCAAGGTTAAAAATCTGCGTACCGGAGTCATCAACGAAATTTCCTTTACCGGCGGCGATAAGGTTGAACAGGCTCATATCGACAAGCGGGAAATGCAGTATCTGTATGATACCGACGATGCGTTGGTCTTTATGGACAATGAAACCTATGATCAGATTGAAATCCAGAAGGATCATTTGGAATGGGAAATGAAGTTCATGAAACCGAACGATAACGTAACCATCTCGATGTATGAAGGCGAAATTCTGGGAATTATTCTGCCGGATAAAGTCGAGCTGCAGATCGTTGAATGCGAACCAGCTGTTAAGGGTGATACAGCGACATCCGCTTCAAAAATGGCGAAGCTGGAAACGGGCTTGGAAATTCGTGTTCCGCTGTTTATTGAACAGGATGAAATGGTCGTCATCAACACGGCGGACGGCAAATATTCCGGACGCGCTTAAGCAGTCATGAAAGGTTTGGTCAGAGAGTGATCAAATCTTTTTTCATTTTCCGCTGCTTTTTTTTGTGGAATGTCTTTACAAATAGACTTGTGAAGGTTATGATAAAGACGATGAAAACTTCAGGGCAGGGTGCAATTCCCGACCGGCGGTAAACCCCGCGAGCCAAATTTGGCTGAACTGGTGAAATTCCAGTGGCGACAGTACAGTCTGGATGAAAGAATGTTTTTTTTCTTTTTCATAGAGTGATTCCCCGAAGGTTTTGTTGAAACCTTTTTTTGTCGCTTCGGCATAAAAAGTGAAAGTTGTCAGAAATAGGAGGAAAAACGATGACAAACAGAAAATTTTTCAACATTAAAACCATGGCTAAGGTCAGCATCTTGGCAGCGATTGCCTTTATCCTGATGGAATTTGATTTTCCGATTCCATTTATTGCCCCGCCGTTTTATAAGCTGGATTTCAGCGAAGTTGCGGTTTTGATCGGCGGTTTTGCGATGGGGCCGCTGGCCGGGGTTGCGATTGAGGCGATGAAGGTCTTCCTAAGCTGTCTGTTCTTTGGTTCCGGTACGGCTTATGTCGGGGAATTGGCGAATTTTGTGATGGGCTGCGCGTTTATTCTGCCGGCCGCCTGGTTCTACCGCCGGCATAAAAATCTGAAAAGCGCGCTGATCGGCATGATCTTCGGAACACTGTCGCTGATGCTGGTCGGCGGTCTGACGAATTATTTTGTTATGCTGCCGGCGTATTCGTTCTTCTTTCATATGCCGCTGGAAGCGATCATTTCCATGGGGGCCGAGGTTGTTCCGTTTGTCAACAATGCGTTTACGCTGGTGCTGTTCTGCACGACACCGTTTAACTTGATTAAGGGCATTGTGACATCGCTGATGGTCTTCTTACTGTATAAGCATATTTCACCGATCCTGCACCGCTAAGATACGGACAGGCGTGGGGACGGAGGCTGAATCAGCGGGAAACCGAAAAGGGCTGTGTCAGCGTTTGTTGTAATAAGCATGAAGCCGGGAACGCTCCGGCTTTTTCTTTCTTTGCTGTATAGGTTTGTTGGGTGGACCGCATCTGATTTGAAAAAACGGCATGATGAATAGGCTTGAAGGAACATTCCTGTTCATTCGGCAGGCGCTTTCAAAAAAGAATCCGGGCAAACCGTCAGTTTTCTTCGCAACTGAGGTCAATTTTTGATATAATGAAAAAGATTAGGAGGCACTGTGTATGCAGAATATGTCGCGTAAGGCTAAATATGAAAAACTGAGGCAGGAATTGCAGAACGATGCGGAATCGCAGATCAGTACGAAGGGGATTTCCGCTTATGCCGAACGGTTAAGCCGTTTGGATACGACTGCGACGGAACAGCTGGAAGTTAAAGAAGAAGAAAACCATGATCCGATCCATCTGCGCCGCGAAGCTTATTTTGCGGATGAAACGCAGAAAGAGAAGGCAGGGACGGCAACCTCTTCTTTTAATAATGAATATCTTGACGAATACATCAGCGAAGTAAAGGAGTACAACAAGCAGCGCGGACTGCTGGCCAGCGAAGATACGCAGGTCAATATTTTGAAGCAGCTGCGTGAGCAGAGCTCAATCCGTCCGTTTGAGGAAAAAATGGTTAGCACCAGTAAGGATAATCTGCTGGATGATATGGATATTCCTTCTTTTGTGCTGCCGGAAGATGATACGCTGCGCAACACGATTTCATTGGAGGTCAAACAGCTGCTGGATCAGAGCGGCAACAGCCAAGAAATGCTGAAAACGTTGGAACCGGCGCCGGAAATCAAAAAGCCGCGGCGCATGAAACCGCCGGTCGAGGAGGAAGAATTTACAGACAGTCAGCCGATCCTTGAGGAGGATGACGAGGAAGAAGACGACGAATGGGATGACGAAGACGAGGAAGAAACGAAGAAGCCGCGTTGGAAGCTGTTCGGCCGTCGTCATGATGACGAAGACGACGAGGAGGATGAAACTCAGGAGGACGATGAGGATTGGGAGGATGATGATGAAACCCAGCCGCACCGCTTCTTCGGCAAACTGCGTTCGCATATGCAGGAGGAAAAAGAACTGCGCGAAAAGCTGATGAGTGAAACTGTTCAGCTGCGGGCGCAGATGGATGACTATGAAGATGAGCTGAACGATATGAACGATTCAGTTTCCTATACCAATCGTCTGCTGAACTTTATTTTGGTCCTGCTGATCCTGGCGCTGCTTGTGGTTTTAGGCATCGTCGTATACTGGATCCTGCTTCAGAAAGGAATTATTTAATGAAATTGAACATTGCGATCGACGGGCCCAGTGCCGCCGGAAAAAGTACGATTGCCCGGCGATTGGCCCGCGAGTGTGACTATATCCATCTGGATACCGGGGCGATGTACCGCTGCATCGCTTACAAAGCTTTAAATCAGGGCGTCGCATTGGACGATGAAGCGGCGCTGGGAAGTTTGATCGATCAGACGGAAATTCGCTTAACCCCGCAGGGACAGGTGTTCCTTGACGGTGAGGAAATGAAGGATAAAATCCGTTCGGACGCGGTTTCAATGGCCGCCTCCCAGGTTTCCTCATGGAAGATAGTCCGTCAGAAATTAGTGGAGCGGCAGCAGAAAATGGCGCGCGATAAAGGAGTCGTTATGGACGGCCGGGATATTGGCACTGTCGTACTGCCGGATGCGGAAATTAAGATCTTCCTGACTGCTTCGCCCCAGGCGCGGGCCCAGCGGCGATTCTTGGAGAATCAGCAGAAGGGAATCAGCTCAGACTATCAACAGCTGGTCGCGGAGATCGCTCAGCGGGATAAACAGGACACGGAACGTGTGAATTCTCCGCTGCGCCAGGCTGAGGATGCCGTGGGCATCGATACCTCAGAGATGACCATTGATGAAGTTGTAGCAGCAATCCAGCGGTTAGTTGAGGAAAAAATGAAGGAGGGAAGCCATGATTAAAGGCGTGGTTGCCATCGTTGGCCGTCCGAATGTCGGAAAGTCAACGATTTTTAATCGAATTCTGGGCGAACGTGTTTCAATCGTCGAGGATACGCCGGGCGTAACCCGGGATCGGATTTATGGAAAAGGAACGTGGCTGACCCAGGATTTCCGCATTATTGATACCGGCGGAATTCAGCTGGAAAATCAGCCGTTTCAGGAAGAAATAAAAGCTCAGGTTGAAATTGCGATCGAGGAAGCCGACGTCATTTTATTCATCGTCAACGGCCGCGATGGTGTAACCGGGGACGACGAATTCATCGCCCGTATGTTAAGACGCAGCGGCAAGCCTGTGGTTCTGGCTGTGAACAAGATTGACGACGCGACGCTGCAGGGCAATATTTATGAATTTTATGCGCTGGGTTTATCCGAGCCGATTGCGGTCAGCGGATCGCACGGTATCGGCATCGGCGATGTGATGGATGCCTTGGTTGAAGCCTTTCCCGAGAAGCAGCAGCCGGAGCTGGAAGGCATTCGCTTTGCGGTGATCGGCCGTCCAAATGTCGGAAAGTCAAGCTTAGTCAACGCCCTGTTAAAGGAAGAACGGGTTATTGTATCGGATATTGAAGGTACGACCCGCGATGCCATTGATACGCCGTTTGAACAGGATGGCAAGCATTATGTCGTCGTGGATACGGCGGGCATCCGCAAGCGCGGCAAAGTGTATGAGAACATTGAAAAGTATTCGGTGCTAAGAGCGATGAGCGCGATTGAACGATGCGATGTCGTCTTGTTTGTCATTGATGGCGAAAGCGGTATCCGCGAACAGGATAAGCATGTTGCCGGTTATGCTCATGAAGCAGGCAAGCCGATCATCATTGTTTACAACAAGTGGGATGCGGTGGAAAAAGACGAAAAAACGATGAATCGGGTAACGGAACAGATCCGCACCCAGTTTGTCTATCTGAGCTATGCGCCGATTCTGTTTGTTTCCGCGAAAACCCATCAGCGCGTCAATACTCTGCTGCCGATGATTGAGGATGTTTATCACTATTCGCAGCTGCGGATTGCGACCAACGTCTTAAATGAAGTTGTTATGGACGCTCAGCTGACAACGCCGGCACCGACGCATAACGGACAGCGGTTAAAGATTTTGTATGCATCGCAGGTGGCGGTGGCTCCGCCGACCTTCGTCTTATTTGTCAACGATCCGCAGCTGCTGCACTTCTCTTACCGGCGCTATATTGAGAATCGGCTGCGGGAAGCGTTTGGCTTTGACGGATCACCGATTCGGATCATCGCCCGCAGTAAGGACTAAAGGAGGCGCAGTATGAAAATTTGCGTATTGGGCAGCGGAAGCTGGGGCACAGCGCTGGCACAGGTGCTGGCGGACAATCATCATGACGTGGTTGTCTGGGGCAAAAGCCCGGAGGAAATCGCGGATCTCAAGCTTCACCGGAACACCAAGTATTTTCCCGAGGTTCTGGTCAATCCGGCAATTGAAGCGACGCTGGATTTCGCTGTCGTTGCGTCCGCGGACATTCTGCTTTTAGCGGTGCCGACCGGTGCGGTTGAAGAAGTCAGCCGGCAGGCCGCCGCGGTGCTGAATCATCCGGTCATCGTAATCAATGTCGCTAAGGGCTTTCATCCGACAACCCATAAGCGGCTCAGTGAAGTGATTAAAGAATGCTTTACGCCGCAAACGTTGACCGACGTTGTATCGCTGATCGGACCTTCGCATGCCGAAGAGGTCATTCTGCGCAAGCTGACGTCCGTCAATGCGGTTTGTGAAAACGAAGCTTCCGCCAAGCAGATTCAGGAGCTGTTCTCCAATGAATATTTCCGCGTTTACCGCGGGACGGATGTGATCGGCTCGGAAACCGGCGTGGCGATCAAAAATATCATGGCAATTGCCAGCGGCATTATTACCGGCTTAGGTGAAGGCGACAACGCCCGGGCGGCGCTGATGACGCGCGGCCTGGCGGAAATGTCGCGTTATGGAATTGCCCAGGGCGGACGGGCCGAAACCTATTTGGGATTAACCGGGGTCGGAGATTTGATTGTCACCTGTACCTCCCAGCATTCCCGCAATTTCCAAGCCGGCGTGCAGATCGGCCGGCAGGACAGTGCGGAGATCTTCTGGAAAACCAATAAAAAGACGGTTGAGGGCGTGAAAGCGGCCAAGGTCATCTATGAGGAATCCATAAAAAAACACATCAGCATGCCGATCACCGAACAGGTCTACCGCGTTCTCTATGAAGGCGAAAAGCCGTCAAAGGCGATTAAGCTGCTGATGGCCCGGGAACTGAAGTCTGAATAAAAGCCCGTTGCGGGGCTTTTTCTGATGGAATGAGAAGGAGGTGCTGAGGCGTATGATTTTGGATGAAACTCAGCTCAGTCAATATTTTGATGAGCGAACGTGGAATCTGGCCCGCCGTTATCATCAGGAACGTTCGATTATCCAGTCACTGTCCGCGGTAGAATACCGCACGCTGCAGCTGATTGAAGTTGAAGCGGTTGTCTATCCGTATCTGCAGCACATCAAACTGTCGCTTCATTGGCAAACCGGTGAATTGCTGCGCTTCAGCTGCGAATGTCCGTATTGTGTTCAGGACGAAAAAGCCTGTGCGCACATCGGGGCAGTTTTGATGTTTTTAAAGGAGCGAACCATTGATCATTTTCCCTACTATTACCGTGAGAATGCCGCGGATTATATCCAGCAGCTGCGCCGCCGGCAGATGTTTTCGCAGAGCGAACAGCTGATCGAAACGTATGTCAATGCGGCGGTGCTGGATGATCCGACCCTCTTGCAGAGTGATCCGGTCGGATTACTTCCGGAGGTCATCTTTTCCAATTCAGAACTGCTGGTCAGCTTTCGGATCGGCCGCAAGAAAAAATACATTCTGAAAAATCTCGGTGAGTTTCTGGCGCGGATGAATGAAGCGGCGATTGTCAGCTATGGCAAGGAGCTGCAGTTTCTGCATGTTCCGGAATCGTTTGACGAAGGTTCGCAGCGAATCCTGCGGTTTATCCGCCGCAATTATGATCCGCAGAAAAGTTTCGGAACGAGTCCGCGCTATGTGAATCTGGTCGGCGGCAGCGTCGATGATTTTTATGAGCTGTTTTTAAATCATCCAGTGATGATGGCAGATGGCCGGCCGATGGTAATGATTGAGGAGAATCCGCAGTTCACGCTGCAGGTAGAAAGCCAGAACCAGGACTATCAGCTGCAGATCACACCCCACGAATATCGGTATCTTGCAAGCAATGAAGCGGACTACGTGTATGTCGGCGGAACGCTGATTCGGCTTCTGCCGCGTTATCGAATCCTGTGCGGACCGCTGCTGAAACGGCTGCAGCAGGGCGGCAAGCTGCTGATCAGTCATGAACAGATCAAGAATTTCTATTACAATGTTCTGCAGCCGATCAGTGAATTGATTCCGGTTTTGGGCATGGAAGATCTGCCGGTTCGCCTGGATCCGTTAGTCACACGGGTGTATATTGACGAACCGACGCCGCACACGATCATGATTACGATCCGTTTCTGTTACGGCAATAACGAATACATCGGCTTCGATACGCTGACCAATCGGGATAACCGCAATCTACGTAAAGAACAAAAGGTGCGGGCGATTATCCGGCAGTATGTAACCCGGATTGATACGCTGACCCAGATCGCCTGGATTGAGAAAAACGAAACCAAGGAATTCAGCTTCCTGGCGGAAGGGGTGGGTAAGCTGATGGATCTGGCCGAGGTGTATATCTGTGAATCGCTGAAAAACGTCCAGATTCGCTCACACGCCTCGTTCTCCGTTGGAGTTCGGCTGACTTCCGGACTGCTGGAGCTGCAGCTGGACAGCCCGCAGCTGTCGTCTGAGGAGCTGGAAGAAATTTTCCGCGGCTATCAGCAGAAGAAAAAATATGTTCGGTTAAAAAATGGCGATTACTTTGCGATCGGCGAGGGAGAGACCGAAGAGGTGCTGGCGATGCTGGATGCGCTGCAGGTCGATCCAAAGCAGCTTGTGCAAGGTTCGCTGACGTTGGAAAATTATCGGGCGCTGGCGCTGAATGAACGTTTGATGAGTACGCCGGAAATCAAGGTGGAACGCGATCAGGAATTTAAGACGATGATTCGTGATTTCAAAAATATCGAAGAGAGTAAATTTGACGTACCGCCGTCAATGCGGAAGATCCTGCGGACCTATCAGAAGGAAGGCTTCCGCTGGCTGAAAACGATTGCGCATTATGGCTTCGGCGGAATTTTGGCGGACGATATGGGAATCGGCAAGACGCTGCAGATGATCGCGGTGCTCCTGGATGCTCAGCTGCACAACGAAGCCGGCTGCAGTCTGGTCGTTACTCCAGCTTCGCTGATCCTCAACTGGCAGGCGGAAATCCGGCGGTTTGCGCCCCAGTTAAAATGCGCCTGTGTTCATGGAACATTAAAAGAGCGTCAGGATCAGTGGGCACTGGCCGATCAGGTCGATGTTCTGATCACCTCTTACGATTATGTCAAGCGCGATGAAGCGGTGCTTAAACCGCTGCAATTTCAGTATTTGGTACTGGATGAAGCGCAGGCGATCAAAAACCAGCGCACCAAGAGCGCCCAGGCAGTAAAACAGATCCAGGCTCGCCATCGGTTCGCCTTAACTGGAACGCCGATTGAAAATTCACTGGCAGAACTGTGGTCGATCTTTGATTTTCTGATGCCGGGGTATCTGTTCAGCTACGCTCAGTTTAAGGAAAATTATGAACTGCCGATTGTGCGCTATCAGGATGAAGAACGCCTGACGCTGTTAAAGAAACTGGTTTCGCCGTTTATTCTGCGGCGAGTCAAACAGGATGTTTTAAAGGAGCTGCCTGAGAAAACGGAATCCGTGCTGCAAATCGAATTCAGTGAAGCGGAAAAGAAGCTGTATCAGGCTTCTTTGCAGCAGATTCAGACGCAGCTGGCGCAGACGCTAGACCAACCGGCCAACGTCGGCAGTTCCAAGATCATGATCCTGGCGATGCTGACGCGGCTGCGGCAGATCTGTTGTGATCCGGGGCTGGTATTTGAGGGATACGGGGGCGAGCGAAGCAAGCTGGCAGCCTGTATGGAACTGATTGAAAATGCGGTGGATTCCGGCAAGAAAATTTTGGTGTTTTCCCAGTTTACAACGATTCTGGACAAACTGCGTCAGGAATGCGAAAAGCGGCAGATCGCCACTTATCTGTTAACCGGCTCAACGCCGAAGCAGCAGCGTTTTGATTTGATGGAAAGCTTTAATCGGGATAAAACACCGGTCTTTCTGATTTCATTAAAGGCCGGCGGGACCGGGCTGAATCTGACGGGGGCAGAGATTGTCATTCACTATGATCCATGGTGGAACTTGTCGGCTGAAAACCAGGCCACCGACCGTGCTTACCGAATCGGTCAGACGCGCAATGTGCAGGTTGTCAAGCTGATTGTCGAGGGAACGGTGGAAGAGAAAATCAGCAAGCTTCAGCAGCAGAAGCAGCAGCTGTCGCAATCGGTTATCGAAGGCTCTGACGGATCGATTGCCGCAATGAGCCGCGAGGAAATTCTCGAACTGTTTGAAAACGAGTTCTAAATGATACGGCTTTCATTCAAATAATTGTTTGAAATGCCGTTTTTATTTTGTGAAAAGGGGTTGTCAAGGCGGATATACGCTGTTATAATGGGTTAGATTTTTATGTTGATATTCAAACTATCTCAAGGAGGAGAACCGATATGACAGTTCGTATTATTACTGATTCCACCACCGACGTCACACCCGCGGCAGCTCGGCAGCTCAACTTAGGCGTTGTACCGCTTAAGGTGCTGTTTGGTCAGGAGGAATACCGTGATGGAATCGATTTAACGATGGAGGAATTCTATACCAAGCTGACCAGCAATGATCAGCTGCCAACCACTTCGCAGCCTTCACCGAATGATTTTCTGACCGAATTTGAAAAGGCCAAAGCAGCCGGTGAAGAAATCGTTGTGCTGACGTTGTCCAGTCAGCTCAGCGGCACGTATCAATCCGCCCAGCTGGCCAAGGATTATTGTGAATATGAACCGATTTACATCGTCGACAGTTTATCGGCGACGATCGGAACACAGCTGCTTTTGCGCGAGGCGATCAGGCTGCGGGATGCGGGTCAGCCGGCATCGCAGATTGCCCAGCAGCTGGAACAGCTCAAGGAACGCGTTACAATTCTGGCGGCGGTGGATACGCTGGAATATCTGGTTAAAGGCGGACGGCTGTCCAAGGCCGCAGGCTTTGCCGGGTCTTTGCTTGGAATTCATCCGATGATCACGCTGGCGGAAGGCAAAATCAGCGTTTTGGGCAAGGCCCGCGGCAAGAAAGCGACGCTGCAGCTGTTCTGGCAGCAGATGGAAAAACTGGGAATGCCGGATCTTACTTTTGAGCCAATCTTTGGTTATACCGGAAATCGGGAAGCGGTTGAAGATCTGATCACCTTCATGGATGAAAAAGCGATTGTCAGTCCGCAGGTATGCGGCGTCGGCAGCGTAATCGGAACCCATACCGGACCGGGTGTCAGTGCGATTGCCTATATCCGTCAGGCATAAACGAAATAACGTTGGAAACATAAAGCTTGTTTTCCAGCGTTTTTTTATTTGTCATTTTTGATTACGGCTTTGCAGGAACCCGCGACAACGACAGGGACTTTCGGTATCATAGAAGACGTGATCGTGCTGATATTTCGGATGAGTCATCCTTTCTATTTATAGCTGAACAGAGTTTCGACACTCATCACACCGGGATCTGAAGTGTCAGATTTTCCCATATTTGAGCCGGCAGTGTTGAATCTTACTGGATCTAAAGATTTTTTGGGTGAATATCCTATAATGAAGCCATCAGCCGATCTGAATGAGGTGAGAGAATGAATAAAACGAAAGAAGAGATTCTCATCTGGCTGAAAAACCAGACCCGGATTTACGGACTGACCCAGCTGGAGCAACGAACGACGAAACAGATTGCCGAGCAATTGAATCTGTCGCGGACATTGACGAGTCAGTATCTGAACGAACTGTGCAAAGAGCATGTGTGCATTAAGATCAGCTCCCGTCCGGTGTATTATCTGGCTCGTGAAGAGCTGGAAACAAAGTATCAGGTTACGTTTATGGATGAAGAATATTTCAATCTCGACGATCTGATGCAGGTGCTGAATCAGAAAACACCGCAGGGCCGGAATTTTGAAAAGGTGGTGGGTGCGGAAGGTTCATTGGCAGGTTGTATTGCCCAGCTGAAATCAGCGATGCAGTATCCCAGCGGTTTGACCGTAATTTTGGAAGGGGAGCGCGGCAGCGGAAAACGTTTTCTTGCCCAGTCGGCATTTGAATTTCTTGCCGATCAGCATGCAATTTCCTCTTCAGCGCGGTTTGTACGCCTGACGATCAGCCGGGAAATGTCCCAGCATCGTCAGCTGGTTGAGCTGTTTGACGGGGAACTGGAAGGAAAACCTACAGAAGGGTTGATCGAAAAAGCGCAGGATGGGGTTGTCTATCTGGCCGAGGCCGATCAATTAAGTGCGGAGTGTCAGCTGAAGCTGGCTGAACTGATCCGCTCCGGCAGCTATACACGAGCGCATCAAACCCAGCCGGTTCTGAAAAATACCGCCCGTTTTATCCTTTCGCTGACCAGCCGTGCAGCACAAACACTGCAGCCGGAGCTTCTGCTGAACATTCCGGTGCATTGCCAGATTCCCGCCTTTTCCCGCCGGCCGGTGCAGGAGAGGGAAGAACTGGTCATCCAATTGCTGCTGAAGGAACAGCGAAAACTGGGACGCGAGATCCGCATGTCCGCCCGATTGTTCGGAGCGCTGAGCGCCGATCTGCCGGAGCTGAATTTGGCTGAGCTGAACAATGGCTTAAAAACGATGTGCGCCGCGGCGTATTCCCAACAACCGCAGGCTTCCGTGCTGGTTTTAAAAGCCATGGATCTGCCGCCTGAGCTGTTTAGCCGATTGCCGTTAGGGCAAATGCTGAGACCGGCTGAATCAACGCCGCTGGCGATTGAACAGTTTCGCCGTCAGGATGGCAGCGATCAGATTTTAAAGCTGTTTGATCATCTGCTGGACAGCCATCGTGATTATTATAACAACCACCATGTGTTCGCTCAGTTTCTCGATCAGGGACTGGCGCGGATGCGGGAATATTACGATACGATTATCTTTGCGACAAAAGAAGAGGACAGCCGATTAGTCTGGATTGAAGCGCAGATCCGCCATGAGCTGGAGGCTCTGGATCTTGACCAGCGGCTGACATTGCCGCCTAACTGCAGCTTTGTGCTGGCCCGCATGACCTGTGCCTTAGCCCGAATTCATTCCAGTCTGGCTTTGTGGGAAAGTCAGCGGCGGGAAGCCATTCAGCTGTGCCTGAACACGTTGCGCCAACAGCTTCCGGAAGCGGCATCGCTGGCGGAGGCTTTGATCGAAAAGCTCTGCGCCGGCCTGGAAATGCAATCACAGCCGTTAAACACAATCTTTCTGACGCTGAATCTGAGGTTCTACAACCAGGAACCGCTGCGCCGGCAAAGCTGCGGCATCATCATCAGTCATGGCTACTCCACGGCTTCCAGCATTGCGGACGCGGCGAATCAGCTTTTAGGAAAACGGATATTTGATGCTTTGGATATGCCGCTGGATACCGAGGTCAAAGCGATCGAAAAGAAACTGAACGATTTCATTCGATTTCATTCCTATCTGCGTTCGCTGATTCTGCTCGTTGACATGGGTTCGCTGGAAGGTCTTGCCGAACATCTGGACTGCATGATGGAAGTCGGCATCATCAACAACATTTCCACCGGTTTGGCGCTGGATATCGGAATGCGTTTAAGCCGCGGGGAAGAATTGGAAACGATTTTGAAATCAGCCTGTGAGAGCTATCAGTGCCGCTATCGGATTCTGATGCGGAAGCAGAAAGAAAAAGCGATTGTGTTTACCAGCGATATTTCAATTAAGATCAGCGGCAAGCTGGCAGAGCTGTTTGCCCGCTCGCTCCCCCGGCCGCTCAACATCCGTTTTATTGAAGCTGATTATGCGACGCTGCAGTCTGCGGCACAGCGAGCATCGCTGTTTGATCGCTACGAGGTTCTGCTTTTAATCGGTCCGTTAGGCTTTCATCCGGAAAACGTCAACACGATGGCGTTAGAGGATATCGTCAGCTTCCGGACAATGGAACCGCTCAATGAAGCGCTGGATGGGGAACTGAATGAGGCGGAGCTGGAGTTGTTTCAGCAGCAGCTGTTAAAGAACTTCTCGCTACAAAGCTTAATGGAAAATCTGACGATTCTCAATCCGGCGCGGCTGTTGGACTGTGTCTATGAAGCGGTCAGTGAACTGCAGCGGCAGATGCAGCGGCGCTTTCAAAGCCGGACGTTAGTCGGCATTTATATTCACGTCAGCTTTCTGATCGAACGGCTGGTCACCCGCACAGCGATTGAATCGCTGGCTGATTTGACGCCGTTTATCAGCGCGCACAGCGACTTCATCGACCAGGTCAACATCAGCTTTGCGCCGCTGTTGAAAAACTACAACGTCACCGTTCCGATCGATGAGATTTCTTATCTTTACGATTATATCGAAAATGATCGGCAGGATTTGACGAGAGGCAACATGCAGGAGGAAGGATTATGAGAGAAATCATTCTAGCCTCCCACGGCGCTTTGGCGTCGGGGATGGCGGATACAGCCCAGATGATCATCGGCGATCAGCCGGGCTTAAGGGTATTGTCCCTGCAGCCGGGCAGTCATCCTGATGCTTTGAAGCGTCAGATTGAATACTGGCTGGCTGAAACATCGGCGGACGAGGTTCTGATTCTCACAGATTTGTGGGGCGGCAGCGTCAACAACGCCTTGTTAGGCCTGACGCAGGATCCGCGCGTGCATATCATCGCCGGCATGAATTTGAATCTGGTGCTGCAGCTGTGCCTGAGCCCAGAGCCGCTGGCGGAAGTGATCCCTGCGGCGCTGAAGGAGGCCCAGCAGGGCATGATCTACGGCAATGCCGTTCTGGCTTGTCCGCAAGCCGAAGACGAGCTGTTTTAAGCCGTCTTAAACATGGAATTCACCGGAATGATCCGGAGAAATCAGAAAAGAAAGGAGGAGTGAAAATGATTAAGATGCTGCGAATTGACGACCGGCTGCTGCATGGTCAGGTGGTGTTTATGTGGACGAAGCAGTTAAATATCAAAGGCATTATCGTGGCTAACGATGAATTGGTCAATGATCCGATTCAGAGTCTGGCGATGAAGCTGGCGGTTCCGGAACATCTGAAGCTGCTGATCAAGACCATCGATGAAGCGGCCAAACTGATCAATGATCCGCGGGCAACAGGCATGAATATTCTGGTCGTGATGAAAAATCCGATTGATGCGGCGCGTCTGCTGCACAAGATCGAAGACAAGGCTGTGATTGAGTGTGTCAATATCGGCAACAGCGGCCGGATTGACAAAGGGGATCGGATGATGATGACCAAGGAAGTCTATGTTGACGCTGCAGACATTGCGGCGATCGAAGAAATTCTGGCAACCGGACTGCCGTTTGAAATTCAGATGATTCCGACAAGCAACAAAGTTCAGGTCAAAGAGGCGTTGAAAAACGTCAGAAAATAGGGAGGGCTGTTTATGACTTTGATTCAAGCACTTCTGATCGCTCTGGTAGCGGCACTGGGCCAGGCTGCCGGCGATATCGGCGGCAACGTGATGGTCAATCGGCCGATCGTTCTGGCGCCGATTGTCGGTGCGATCTTAGGCGATTTACAACAAGGATTAATGATGGGGGCTGCACTGGAATTAATCTTCTTAGGCGTCGTTTCGATCGGCGGCGCAACGCCGTCGGATGCCAACATGGGTTCAGTATTGGGAACGGCTTTTGCCATGAGCATGCATCAAGGCGTGGAGATCGCACTGGCGCTGGCAGTTCCGATCGGCATTCTCCAGCAGATGGTCAAGTATCTCGTTTATTTCTTCCGTGCAACAACGATGCACAAGGTCGAAGAATTTGCCGAGGCCGGTGATTTTGGAAAAATCACGCGCTTCCATTTCGGCCATTGCGCCCTGTATGCCGGCCTGTACGGTCTGATCGCTTTTGTTTCACTGCAGTTTGGCGCCAGTGCGATGCAGACATTGGTTGAGAAAATCCCGGCGATCATCATCACCGGGCTGGGCGCAGCCAGTCAGATGCTGCCGGCGGTCGGATTTGCACTGTTAATGAATATGCTTTGGGATAACCGGCTGTGCGTCTTCCTGTTTTTCGGATTTATCCTGTCCGTTTATCTGAATCTGCCGATCATCGCGATTGCCGGCATTGCCTTAACCATTGGAGTTATTATGATCGTCCAGGATATCAGCGCCAATCGCGGCCAGCGTACTGCCGTGCCAATGGATGCCAAGAGTGAAGAGGAGGCGTTCTTCAATGAGTAATGAAATGAAGCACGAAGAGAAAAAACTGATTCATCAGCTGTTCTGGCGTTCCTTTGCCCTGGAAGGCTCATTCAACTATGAAAAGATGCAGGCGCTTGGCTTTGCCTGGGCGATGTTCCCCGCGATCAAGCTGTACTGCAAGACGCCGCAGGAGCAGGTAGAGGCCTTAAAGCGGCACACCGCTTTCTTCAATATCACCCCGAATATCTGTACGTTCTCCCTAGGCATGGCGGCTTCCATGGAAAAGGAATATGTGCAGAAAAAGGACATGGATCCAGCCACGATCAATGCTGTCAAGGTTTCACTGATGGGACCGCTGTCAGGAATCGGTGATTCCTTCTTCTGGGGGACCTTCCGCGTGATCGCTGCCGGCGTTGGAATTTCGCTGGCTCAGCAGGGAAGCATTCTCGGTCCGATTTTATTCCTGCTTCTGTTCAATGTTCCGCATCTGATCATCCGGTATTACTGTACGGTATGGGGATATCAGCTGGGAAGCAAGTTTATCCAGACTTCGTATGAAAACGGTCTGGTTTCGCACATGAGCAAGCTGGCCACGGTCATCGGCCTGACGACAGTCGGCGCCATGATCGCAACGATGGTTACCTTCAATGTCGGCTTTAGTGCGCAAATTGGGGAAACGACGCTGGTGCTGCAGGATGTGTTCGACCAGATTATGCCGAAAATCCTGCCGCTGTTATTGACTCTGGGTGCCTTTGGCGCGATTCGCAAGGGCGTCAAAGTCAATACGGTAATTTTAGCGATCTTTGCGTTCGGTCTGATCGGAACCTTGATCGGTCTGCTATAATAATCTTAATCGGCTGGCGGCTCGTTTTATCCGGGCCGCTTCTTCAATAAGAATCAGTGAGGATTCTTTCACCTCGATCGGTGGCAAGCGGAATTACGAAAAACAAAAGAACGGCAGCGGCGGGCAAAGAGAAATTGGCATCTCCCACTGCCATGAAGTCAATTCGCGCATCGATAGAGGGGTCGTCCTCGGTTCAAGGATCGAGCACGGATTGAAACAACTGAGAAAGGAGTTGGAAATCTTGCATCAAGAAACAAGTTCATTTTACAGCCGTCATATCGTCACGGAACAGGGTACAGTGGAAGGCGTACTGCAGATTAGCGGAGGGAAGATGACCGAGCTGATTCTCCATCCGACTTCACAACAGATCGCTCAAGCGAAAGATTTTGGGGATGAGCGGATCTTTGCGGGAATCATCGACCTGCACAGCCACGGTTATCACAGCTGGTCAGCCAAGACGATTGATTCTGAGGAGATTCAGGGATTATCTAAAATTCTGCCTTCTATCGGTGTTACCGCGACTCTGGCGACAACTACAGGCTGGAAGGAACATGAGATGGACATGTTAAGCGCGATTGCCGGGGCTTTGGAGCAGGGAGTATCCGGAACGAGGATTTTGGGAATTCATATGGAAGGCCCGTTTTTTAATCCGGATAAGCACAATGCGACACCGCGCGGCGAGGTTATCCCGCCCAGTGTCCAAAAGTGCGAGGCTTATTGGCAGGCTGCGCGGGGAAAGATTCGCTATATGACGCTGGCGCCGGAAATTGAGGGTGCTGATGAAACGATCCGCTGGCTGCGTGATCATAACATTGTTGCGGGTGCAGGACATACCCTCGCCAGTGATCAGCAGATGCAGAAAGCCATTGCCGAGGGCATTCAGGTCTCAATTCACACCGGCAATGCGATGCGTCAGATTGACCGCCGGGATATCGGAGCGCTGGGAGCGGCCTTACTGGATCCGGATGTTATCTGCGAGATCATCTGTGATTTCTATCATATCGCACCGCGGATGCTTGAAATCATGTTCCGGGTTAAAAACAACTTTGACAAATTCATCATGATCTCCGATTCCGACACGCTTTCCGGTGTTGCGCCGGGCACGTATTTCGCCTATGGCAAGCGCGTGAATGTGCATGCGGACGGCCGGATCCTTTTGGATGACGGAACGATTTCCGGCAGTTCCAAATTTGTTTTGTACGGGATGGAAAATCTGATTGAAAAGCTGGGCATCCCAGCCCATATTGTCAGCCGGATGGCGTCGCTGAACCCGGCAAAGCTGTTGGGCATGGAGAATCAAAAAGGGTCGATCGCAGCCGGCAAAGACGCTGATTTCTTCATTGTCAACGATCGTTATGAGGTGCAGGAAACCTGGGTCGAGGGCCGCTTGGTCTATAAGAAAACCGATATTATCGAAACGAATAAGCATTTTTCCCAGTTCTGCCGGAAACTGGATTCATGAGAAGGAGGTCAGAGAATGAAAATACGCTGCAATGAAATCGTAACTCCTACCGGTGTAATCGACGGATTAGTCGTCATCGAAAATAAAAGGATCGTCCAAATCGTGCCTGCGGAACAAATCACGGATACGCAATGGGATCAAGATTGGCAGGGGTATAAGCTGCTTCCGGGACTGATTGATATCCATACCCATGGGTATTACGGCTATTCTGCACTCTCCGTCAAGCGTGAGGATTTCCATGCGCTTTCGCATTTGATGGCTGCGATCGGCGTGACGAGTTATCTGGTGACGGCTGGGGATCATAACGCTGCGGAAATGGAAAATCTGAAAGCCATTGCTCAGGCGATTGAGAATCAGCGTCACGGCTTGAATCAGGAAGCCCGAATGCTGGGCATTCATATGGAAGGGCCGTTTCTGAATCCCAACCGCCGCGGAGCCTTTCAGCCAGAGGAACTGTTAGCGCCCTCCATCGCTAAAATGCAGGCTTATATGGAAGCCAGCCAAGGACAAATTCGTTATATGACCCTGGCGCCGGAGCTGGATCCTCAAGGGGAACTGATCCGTTTCTGCCGCACTCAGAATGTTTTGCTCAGCGGGGGCCACACCGTTGCAACCTATGATGAATACAATCAGGCGATAGCGCAGGGATTATCCTGTTCCACCCATACCGGCAATGCGATGCGGCAGATGGATCGGCGCGAGCCGGGAGCGTATGGCGCAGCTCTACTTTCTGATAAAATTTACAGCGAAGTGATCTGCGATCTGTTTCACATCAGTCTGCCGATGCTTGAAATCATGTTCCGGATTAAACCGATGTCGGGTTTTATCATGATTTCCGATTCCGGACCGATGAGCGGAATGCCGTCCGATATGTATACCATCCGCGGTCATCGCCGGACGATCAGTGAAGCGGGATTGGTGCTGCTAGAGGATGGAACGATTGCGGGGAGCTCTAAGAACATGCTTTACGGCGTAAAGAACCTGGCGGAAATCCTGCATAAGCCGATTACCGAGATTGTCAAAATGACCTCGGAAAACCCCGCCAGGCTGTTCAAGCTTGAACACAAGGGTGCGATTGAAGTGGGCAAGGACGCCGATCTGATTGTCGTGGATCAGCAGTATCAGCTGATGAGCACGTTTGTCGAAGGGGTTGAGGCCTATCGGCTGCATGATCCAATGACCGTGAATCCGGATTTTTTAAACCCGGATGCAGCGTAACGAAACAAAGGAAAAAGAGAAAAAGAACTGCGGTCATTGCTGATCACAGTTCTTTTTGATTGGTGTTTCCGCGAACATTTAGTTGTTGATTGAGCTGACTGATTTTGCGCTTCATCGTGGTGAACTGCCAAAACCAAATCAGGGCATAAATAAGAAAGAACAGGCTGAAATAAAAGCCGATGCCAGGCAGGCTGTGCGGCATCCACCATAGGCAGTAAGCAATCGGCAGCGTCCCGAATGAACAGACCGCCAGATGCACCAGCGTCTGTTTTAGCAAACTCCAATTTTCGATTGTCCAGATCAGACTGGCTAACGCCCAGATCGCGCCGTAAAGCAAGGAACAGATTGTCTGCACAAGCATCGCGCTGACTTCGGTTTTGCAAAGTAAGATTAATTCTGGAACGACTGGATAATACTGTCCGTTGTTGTGCATTAACGAGATGCCAAGGGTGATCAGCGTAGAAAGGGCAACACCCGCTAACGCTCCCATTAGCGCAGTCATCATGATTTTCTTTTTCATCATTTCACCTCATATTCCGCATGTCTGCTTAATTTTTGAAACGTAACGCCGTGAAACAAAAGTTCTCTCACCATTGACCATTGTCACGCCGATGGTGCCGGAATAGCTTAAATCAAAATGTTTTACTTTGTCCAGATTGATCATTTCGGAATGGGATATCCGGACGAAACTGCCGGAAATCAGCCGTGTTTGAACTTCCTGCAGAGTGAGCCGGATAATACATCGGCCTTTTTCAGTTTCGGCTATAGTTTTCTTCTCCTCAGCATAAATCCGCAGGATATCGCGCGGATGAAGCAGGATAAGCTCCTCGTTCTGAAATCCGGGAAGATAGACGGCCGGTCCTTCCGATAACGACTGAATCAACATCTGAATCTCGTCAGTGAGCTGCCGGGCAACGAGGATGATTTTGCATTCGGTACAGGTTTCGTCAATCTGAATTTCAACTTTCATGTTCATCACTCCCTTAGGTTTGAGGTCTGGCTGTTCTCAGTATATCGGATTTTACCCGTTTATTCATTGGATTTTGGATAAACGGTTGATTTCGCGGGACAGTCGGCTTGCTTACCGGATGAAGTAAACAAGTTCAGGTTAATCTGCGGAAAGTAAAACTGCAGGAAAAGCGCAGGGAAAGGAAAGCGGCCTAATCAAAAAAGCCAGTTTTTCATTCAAATTTAACGCTGCTTTTGATATAATGAAAAACAAGGTTTAAAAAAGGGGAGCAGGAAATGAATTCTAAACGAGGACAATGGGCCAGTAATCTGGGCTTTATTCTGGCCGCGGCAGGCAGTGCTGTCGGCTTAGGCAATATCTGGAAGTTTCCAGGCAAAATCGCAGCTTACGGCGGCGGAGCGTTTTTGCTTTTGTATGTACTGATCGTCGCCTTGATCGGCTTGCCGGTCATGCTGGCGGAATTATCCATCGGGCGGGCAACGCAGAAAAATGTCGTCGGCGCATTTCACAGCTTGAACCGGCGCTGGACTTTCTGCGGCGCACTGGGTGTGATCACGTTGTTTGTTATTTTATCCTATTACTGTATTGTCGGCGGCTGGGTAATGAAATATGTTTTTGTATATTTAACCGGTGCGCACTTTCCGGCAACGGCAGCACCGTTCCAGGATTTCTTCGTACAGTTTATTTCAGCACCGGTACAGCCTCTGCTGTGGGGAGCTTTGTTTTTAGGCGCATGCATTTTTGTTGTTGTGCGCGGAGTTTCCAGCGGAATTGAAAAGTTCAGTAAGTTTTTGATGCCGTGTTTGTTTCTGCTGCTGATTGCAATCATGCTTCGTGCAGTCACTTTGCCGAACGCTTGGGAAGGCGTTAAGTATCTGTTTGAAATCCGGCCGGAGGCGATCAATGGTGATACACTGGTCGCGGCTTTGGGACAGGCCTTTTTCTCTTTGTCAGTCGGAATGGGGATCATGGTAACCTATGGTTCGTATGTTCCCAAAAAAGAAAATCTTTTGCGCAGTGCGGTGATGATCTGTTTTTTGGATACGCTGGTTGCGATTTTAGCCGGCTTGGCAATTGTCCCTGTGGTTTTTGCTACAATGGGGGCTGAAGGCCTGGGAATGGGCGGCGGCTTTGCTTTCATGGCGCTGCCGGAGGTTTTTGCGATGATGCCCGGCGGTGTGTTGTTTGGCTTAGCATTCTTTCTGTTATTGTTTCTGACAGCCCTGACCAGCGCGATCAGCATTTTGGAAAGCTGTACAGCATTCTTAAATGAAGAGCTGCACTGGAGCCGGCTGAAATCGACCTTGCTTTTGGCTGTGCCGATGAGTTTGTTCAGTATCGGCTATTCACTTTCTCAAAACGCGGATCGCGGGCTGAATCTGCCGTGGCTGGATTGGAAGCATGGACTGCAGTGGCTGCCGATGAACGCGGTCATGGAGAAATTTACAGATAATCTGATGATTCCCTTAGGTGCACTGTTATTCTGTGTGTTTGTCGGCTGGATCTGGGGGGCCTCCAAGGCCGCGAAGGAAATCCGCGGCGAGGCGCAGAAACCATTCAAACTGGAAAAATTCTGGAGTTTTATCGTCCGATATGTGGCGCCGGTTGTGATTTTAATTATTTTGTATTTTACCTTAATTCAAGGACAAGGTCTTTCTTAACCGAAAAAATGGAAATGAAGCCTTTGTTATGGATGGGTCGGGATGAGATCAAGCTCTCATCGCGGCCTTTTCTTCTTCCTGGATGATTTCCTGCATGCGCAGATACCGCTTTTTAGCCAGTTCACGGATCAGCGGCTGATCACTGAGATAATCGAGAAAAATCTGCAGCTGAGCGAGCATCGGGTTTTGCCGCGTCAGCTGTCTGACAATCACGGACTGACTGTGCGGCCGGGCTTCTTTGATAAACCAGCGGTATTGTTCTTCGGCGGAAAGCGGCAGCTGAAAAGGATCATTGACAGTCGGCAAAGGGATTGTTTTCAACTGAATTTTATCAGCGAGAGCAGAGCTTAATCCAAGCTCATTGGGCTGAATTGAACATAGCCTTTGAAGACCGGTTCGGGAAAGCGGAGCCTGAACATAAGTAATGACCATCAACGTATCGACAGCATTGCGCTTATCCGCATTCTGAAGCCGGATCAGTTCAAGCACAGCATCTTTGATTCGTTGAGAAAGAGAACGATAGGCGGTAATAATTTGAAGACTAGCTCCAATAGATTTGTTGAGGATTATGGGCAGCATAATCGATTTGGCGGATTTAAGCGTTTGGGAACTGACAGAAATCTGACATACTTCACCGGTTAACGGATCCTGCTGGGCCGTATAGCCGCTTAAAATCATTTTCAGAAGAAGGTCGTTGGTCAGGGTGAAATACTCATTCAGGGAAGGCTGAGACATAAATTAATTCCTCACTTTCTATTTCAGGCTCTCATCGCGGCCTTTTCTTCAACCTGCACGATTTCCTGCATGCGCCGATACCGCCGTTCTGCTAAGTCACGGATTGCTTCCTGATCGCTGAGAAAATCCAGAGTCTGCTGAAGCACTTTGAAAATCGGATCCTGGCTGAATAAAGCTTTTATGATGGAAGAGAGGGTGTGCGGCCGGGCTTCTTTGATGAACCATCGCCATTGATCTTCTTGAGAAAGCGGAAGTTCAAAGTGTTCTTCTTCCGTGGGAAGCGGAATGATGACCATGGATATTTTATCTTCAAAGGGCGTGATGAAGCCGAAATCTGATAAATGCAGCGTGCGGGAAGTCATTTTTTTCGGATAGCTCGTTTTGCTTTGAACAAAGGAAACAGCGACAATCGGAGAGAGGTCTTCCATGTTTTTAACGGCAGGAGACTGGGCAGCCATTAATTCACAGGCAAGATCTTTTGTCCGCAATGTGGCAGTCCGCCAGGCAGTGACGGGCTGAGCTCCAAGAAATAGGGAATCGTTAACCCGAAGACCGATTCCGATCGAATCTTTGGATTCGAGAGTTTCCGAATCGATAGAAAAAACCAGGGCTGGACTTTCCGCTTTGCCCAGGGCATGGGGCAGGCTGGTCATAACCAGCTTAAAAACTAGATCATTTGTGAGTGTAAAGTACTCGTTGAGCAGCAGTTGTTGCATCATTGTTCCTCGCTTTCTACTTTAATATTGCAAATTTTTCCAAAAAGCCCCGCGAAAAAACAAAAAAAGTTGAATTTCTTCCCCGAAAAAAGTGTTTGCCTCTGAAATATTTTACATTTTAGTGAGAAATTCAATGGATAATGAATTATAAATATCGAACATAGATTGGTAAATCAGGAGTGAAAGAAGAGTTTCCATATAAAAAAACCTTCCGCTATTAACGGAAGGCTGATTCAGCTGCAGAAATTAATTTTAGTTTAACGGAACTTCCGGATTGGATTGTGTTGCGCCGTTTTGATTCTGCGGTACAGTCGTATTTTTCTTTTCCTGCAGTGTCAAAGAGACGGTAACGGTGGAACCATTGCGGCTGACCATAATGTCTACGGTATCTCCGACTGAGTAATTGTCCAGGGCCACGCTGAGGTCCGCAAAAGTCTCTACGACCTGATTGTTGAGGGAGATGATTCGATCACCGGCCTGCAAACCAGCTTTTTCTGCAGAGCTACCGCTCTCGACATCCGTGATGTAAACCCCCAGGCTGTTGACTCCGTACTGCATTGCGGTCTGCGCATTTTCAATACTCAAGACCGTCACGCCCATCGCCGGCCGGCCTGTTACGTAACCGTTAGCAATCAGTTCCTGGGCGATCTTGCTGACAAGATTGGAAGGAATCGCAAAGCCTAAACCTTCGACGTCGCTGCCGCTGGATTTGGCTACAACCATGCCGATCAGTTCACCGCGGGAATTGAACAGTCCGCCTCCGGAGTTGCCCGGATTGATCGCAGCATTGGTCTGCAATAACGTCATCTGCTGGTTATCTAAGGTAATCGAGCGGTCTTTGGCACTGATGATGCCGTTGGTCACAGTGCCGCCCAATTCACCTAACGGATTGCCGATAGCGACGGCGGTTTCTCCGACATTCAGATTGTCGGAATCACCGAAGGTTACCGGCGTCAGGCCGCTGGCATTGATCTTCAGCACGGCAACATCGGTCTTGCTGTCCGTGCCGACTAAAACGGCATCATACGTTGTTCCATCACTGGTGCGAACCTGAATCGTTGAAGCACCGTCGATGACATGGTTGTTGGTGATCAGATAGCCGTCTTCGGAGATGATGACGCCGCTGCCGGCTCCGGTTTGAACATACTGCTGCAGAAAGCTGCTGTTGGTCACTTTTTCAGTTTTAATCTCAACAACACTTTGCTGATTTAAAGCAGCTACCTGTTCCACGCTCATTTCACTGCCGGCGGCAACGGGCTGAACTTCAACTTTACTGCCGGTCGAACGGTACAACGTTGTGGAGGAATTGTTCATTTGATTGGCTAACAGTCCGCCGCCAAAACCAATGCCGCCTGCCAACAGGCCGCAGCAGAGAAATCCGGTGACCATCGTTCGCTTCATGGATTTACGCTGTTTAGCCAGCTCTTTGAGCACAGGATCCGGTTCCGGCTGAACATGGACATGGGCGTAGCTTTCGTGTTCTTTGGTTTCAGCATGGGCATTGGCGCTTCTATTTTCCTGTGAGGCAGCGGTCATGCCGGCTTCATGTTCACAGTGGTTTTCTTCTGGGATTGGATTTTCATGATTTTCATTCATCATTAACACACCTCTTTCTTTTTACGAGTCTTATTCTAAACTGGCGATGTGACTTCATATTGACTGAAACATGAAGGTTATGTGAAGGCTTGGGAAAACTGATGTTCACGCTGGCAGAAACTGGAGAATTCTGCTGCTCTGCGCATGGATTCGAATTTAAAATTAGGCGATAAAGAAAAAGAAGTCCGGACTTTGAGCTTCCTTTTTAACGAAGGGAAAATCAGAGAACAATGGCGATGACGTTGCCTTTGCCGCGGTTGATCAGCTTTGTCAGAATTCCCTGCAGCCGCACCCGTGCTGTTTCCGGAATCATGGACAGTTTAGAGTTTATGCCGTCCTTGATGATATCCGCCAGTTTGCGGCCGAAAATATCGGATTCCCAGATCGCCTGCGGAGCGCTTTCCTGAGCACGAAGCGGATAGTTTGAAGTAGTCAAAGATAGAATGCTTTTATTTCACACAGAGGGGCAGAACAGAAAAGAAAAAACTTTTCAGGAAGAATTCTTGATAACTGATTTTAAATCTGTATAATAAAAGAAACAGATCCCACTACGCCTCTGGTCTTCATGCGCAACCCGGTGGGACTTTTTCATTTATGGGAGGTTTTATGTATCAATATCCGAAACAAATATTAACGATAACGCAGCAGGTACAATCATATATTAATGCTGGGATGACGATTACTTCTTATAAAGATGTTGAAGAAGCATTAAAGTCTATTGGGTTTTATCGTTTACGAGGGTATTCGTTTCACTTGTATGATAATTCTACGAAAAAGTATGTTCCTGGAACTAAGTTTGATGACATTCTAAAGTTGTATCAGTATAATTAAGAACTATCGATTTTGATTTTTTCGATGATTTCGAAGATTGAAGTTGCTTTGAGGGTACGGTTGGTTGAAGCCTTACTTGTGCATGGAGACGCATTGATTTTGCAGGATTCGTCGATCTTTAAAGAAAAAAAGATGTATTAGCAAAACATGTCTGCAATAGCGTCAGAGATTGCCCGGTCTAATGATGTATTCATTAGACATAATTTTGATAAACATGAAGGTGAGGTGCCTGTATGGGCAAGGGTAGAAGTTCTTTCATTTGGAACTTTATCGAAGATAATTAAGAACTTAAAAACAGGCCCAGGAAGTGTATATTCAATATTAGCAGCTAATTACCAGTACATCTCAAAAAAAGGAAATGTGGTAACTCCCTCACAAAAAATGTTTGCTTCATGGGTACAGGGAGTCTCTGTATTACGTAATATGTGTGCTCATAATTCCAGAATATATAATAGAACAATACATACTACGCCTGAAATTTTAGATGCAGATAAGATTACGCCACCGCCTTTGCATAATGGATTGTATCAAATTTTATTGGCAATGAAATATCTGAGATCATCAAATAAAGAATGGACAGAATTTGCAGAAGAAGTTGATAAGCTGATTCAAAACAATAACAGCGTAATTAATCTTGCAGCTATGAATCTGCTGATAGATTGGAAAGCCCATATGAGTGTTTAGAATTCGTTATGATGCATAGACTATTTAAGTAGACCTAATCAAGCATATTTGCTCAAATCGATTAGGCTTTTGGCGAAGTGTTACGATATGCACTTCGTCATTTTTATTATATCAGATAGCAGAAAGAGAATTATTCTACGTTTGCTTTTCTTTCTCATTAGAAAAGATCCCTCCTTTCCATACAACGTTTTATTGATTCCCGTTGTCTATGAAAGAGGGATCATATTCTTAGATTAAACTTCCTTTTTAACGAAGGGAAGATCAGAGAACGATGGCGATGACGTTGCCTTTGCCGCGATTGATCAGCTTTGTCAGAATTCCCTGCAGCCGCACCCGTGCTGTTTCCGGAATCATGGACAGTTTAGAGTTCATGCCGTCCTTAATGATATCCGCCAGTTTGCGGCCGAAAATATCGGATTCCCAGATTGCCTGCGGATCGCTTTCCTGATCACGAAGCAGGTAGCTGACCAATTCCTCACTCTGTTCCTTTGAGCCGATAATCGGTTCAAACGTGCTTTCCACATCGACTTTAATCATGTGAATGGAAGGGGCAACCGCTTTGATTCTTACGCCGTAGCGTCCGCCTTGCTTGACAATTTCCGGAGTGGAAAGCTGAATATCGTGCAGCGAAGCGGAGGCAAAACCATAGCCGGTCTGCTTGACCATCTTCAAGGCGCTGCTGATGGCGTCATATTCGCGCTTGGCCTCCGCAAATTCCTGCATCAGCTGCATCAGCTGAGCTTTATCTGTAATATCCTGTCCGATAATTTCCTTTAAGACCTGATTGTACAGACCGCTTTTGACTTCCAGATCAACGACAGCGACGCCTTTTCCGGTATCCACCGTCGCCAGATTGGCCTTTTCAACATATTCATTCTCATTGAGAATATCGACAATGCCTTCGACTTCACGCAGTTTGGTGATCGCCTTCATGCTTTCTTCGATCGAACTGTTGACGCTTTGTTTCAGCCAGTGTTCGTCGGTTAAGACGGAAACCCATTTCGGCATCTGAACGTTGATTTCAGAAACTGGGAATTCATACAGCGCTTCCCGCAGCAGGACGTGAATATCGTTTTCATCCAGCCGGTTGACCGCCATCGCTAAAACGGGAACTGCGGTTTTTTCCTTTAATTTGTCGACGACGCTTCGGCATTGAATGGATGCCGGATCTTTTGAGTTGACAATAATGATAAACGGTTTGCCGATCTGTGTTAATTCCTCGATGACTTCCGTTTCTGCTTCGATATACGATTCGCGCGGCAGATCAGCGATTGAACCGTCGGTCGTGATGACAATACCGATCGTGGAATGATCCTGGATGACTTTCTGTGTACCGGTTTTGGCTGCTTCATTAAAGGGGATCGCCTCATCATACCAAGGTGTCCGCACCATCCGCATGCCGTTTTCATCTTTATAGCCTTTGGCTTCCGGAATGACAAAACCAACGCAGTCAACAAGCCGGACCTTGACCGTAAAGCCGTCGTCAAAAGCGATTGTCGCGGCGTTGTTCGGAACAAATTTTGGCTCGGTTGTCATGATCGTCTTGCCTTCTCCAGACTGCGGGAGTTCATCAATCATCCGTCCTTTTTCGTATTCATCTTCGACATACGGAATGACGGCCTGTTCCATGAACTTTTTGATGAAAGTGGATTTGCCTACCCGTACTGGTCCGACAATGCCTAAATATATATCGCCGCCAGTTCTTTCACCGATGTTTTTCAAAATTTCTGTCGTTTCCATAACTTCCTCCCTTAGCTATTTGAAGTGTATGAATTTGCCTGAGCCTCTATGCCAGCCCAAGGTGAAAAATAAGCAGAAATGCGTCTGTTGAGGGGGACAGAGATAAAAACTGAATGCTTGGAATCTGCCGCAAAGACAAAAGAAGTCCAAAAATAAAGGAAAGGTCAGCAGGAAAAAGACAAAAAAAACAATCCGAAGAACTGCGGACTGTCTTTTTGTTTAAGCTTTGCTTTTTGTTTTATGCAGAAATGAAGCAGCGCTGTTATTTAATTTCGCGTTCCGTGTATTCCGCGTCGATCACATCTTTTTCATCAACATGCGGACGGCTTTGCGAGGTTTGCGAGTAGGCGGAATCCTGCTGCTGTTGCTGCTGATAGTAATCTTGTTGCTGCTGCTGGGCTTTGTAGAAAGCTTCACGCTGCTTTTTATTGCGGTAAATAAACCAAGCGATGATGCCGACCCATAACAGAAGTCCGACTAGGGGATAGGCATAAAGCAGCGGCGAAAGAAACTGCAGAATCATTAATAGAATGAAAAAGTATACAATTGATCCCATACTTTGCCCTACGACTTTCTCTCAAAGGTGCTCTTGCAGCGCGGACAGGTAATTTCAATCTTGCCGTGTCCCCGCGGTACGCGGACGGTCTGATGGCAATGCGGACAGCTGAAATATTTGTGCTCCTTATCACTGGCGTTTTTCTTGATCAGCGAGAAGCGGGAACGAACTGGCCGGGTCAGTTCCATGTATTTGATGTTTTCCTTCTGCCGTTTCCAGATGTTGCGGGAAAGGGTGCGGAACAGGGAGAGGAAAATCAAAGCATCGGCCAGCAAATTCACAAAGGGACTGCGCAGCGTCAGCATGTTGATCAGCATGACAGCGATCGCCGCGAACAACAGAAAATTGTTCAGCGAATCTGTTCCATAACGTCCGGCCATAAAACGGTAAAGCGAGTTTTTGATCTTATCAAGCATGGTTAGTCTTCTCCTTATAATGAAGCTTGCGCATGATCTGCGTGATATCCTGAAAGCTGCGGTGTAGCGTAGCCAGCTCATCTTCGCTCAGCTGCGCGAAATACGGGGTCAAATGGCGAATCTGCTTCTCTTTATATTCCTGCAGAATCACGCTGCCTTGGGGGCTGATTGAAATCAGAATGCTGCGGCGGTTGCTGGGATTGGGCTTGCGGGCTACGATCCCCCGTGTGACTAAACCGTCAATCAGCTTGGACAGCTGCTGTTTGGAAATCAGCGTCTGCCGGCAGCAGTCGGCGAGCGTCATTTCACCGCGGCACTGCAGGGTAAACAATACATATAATTGAACAGGGCTGAAATTCTCATTCTGCGCGATTCCCATGGAACGGTTGAGCATCAGCGGCTGCAGATCAAACAAATCTTCCAATACGATGCGAATAGCTTCTTCCATCTTTATCACCTCATGCAAACTATTATACAGAATTTCGCAATCTTGTAAACACGTGTTTACAGACTTCACATGATTTCACATGAAATCTTCACAGGATCTTCACGTTAAGCCAACAGAAAAGCCGTCAAAGCTGGCGGCTAATCGAGCTTTCTGAAATACTGAATCGCCTGGGTATTCAGCCCGGTGTGAACGGCGACGACATTGACAAGCTTAATGATCTGAACCTCTGACTTCGGGAAGGTTCGCCGCAGGATCGCAGCCAGCTGTTCGGCGGTCTGCGGAGCGTCGACATGCGCGACTGTAATGGAATAGTGCTCGTCGATGCTGTCTTCCTTCATGATCTGCACAGCCCGTTCAAGCGCGCGGGTATAGGTTCTGACTTTCTCTTTGACGTCAATCCGCCCCATCGTGCGCTGATTAATCTCCAGAATCGGCTTGATCTTTAATAATCCGGCCAAAGTTGCGGCCAGCGGCGTCAAGCGTCCGCCGCGTTTCAAATGCTGCATGTCGCTTGGCAGAATCAGCGTATTGGTCGTGTCGATCACTTGCTGGCAGGCTGCCTGAATGTCCTCCATCGAAGCTCCCGCCTCCGCCATCTGCTTCGCTGTGCGGATCAGATATTCCTGAACTACGGCGGTGACATGCGTATCAATCGTGATGATCGGCAGGTCTAACTGCGCTGCTGTAGTCTGCATTGCGCTGATTGTGCCGGACAGACCGCTGCAGATCGGAACGGCAAAGATGAGCTCATAACCTTCCGCCTTTAGTTTTTCAAAACATTCCTGAATCCGCCCCAAAGCCGGCAGGGACGTTGCCATGGCTTTCTGCTGCTGAAGCAGGGTGATCAGCTGATCCTTGTCAATGTCTTCCATATCCTGAAGACTGCGGCCGTCCACACTGATCTGAAGCGGCAGGCTGATGATATCGTCAGCCGCCATTTCGGCTGCGGTTTTTCCGATGCCGCTGTCGGTAACAAAGGCTATTTTCATAGTTCTTCACTCCTTATATCCTTAATTTTAACGCGATCTGATTTAGAAGTAAACTAATATCCACAGACAGAAAAGGCGGTTTGTCGTACATTCAAAGAAGATCAAAGGTTAATAACAAAGAAGAAAAGGTAGAAATAGGGGAAGTCTGTCAGAAAAAGTAAATTTAAGAGAGCGTTTTTTTGATTACAAGCTTTGTTATGGTAAAAAATTTAATTTCAGAAATGGGGGAACTAGAAAAAAATTCAATTCGAAATTGACGTCAAACTCATTCTCTTTTATAATTATTTAAGCAGAAAACCCATAAGTCTTTAGCTTATGGGAGGTTCACAATTAACTCAAGAGAAAGAGCGACCAATAAAAAACGAAGTGGAATGATCCGGTGAAGATACAGGCGGTCTGTCAGGCAAAAAGGGTAAGAGTGGCTGAGGCGGCCGCTTTATGGTAAAATAAACACAGAAGGGAGTGCTGAATATGAGCGTTCATCTGCATGCACGAAGTTGTTATACGTTATTAAACAGCACTCTGACCATACCGCAGTTGGTTTCTCAGGCTAAACAGGCAGGTTATGGTGCGATTGCCTGTACGGATGAGAAAGTCATGCACGGCGCGATGGAGTTTTGGAAGTGCTGTCAGAAAGAACAGATTAAACCACTTTTTGGCTTGGAAATCCAGGTGAAAATTGAAGAAGAAATTGTGGCGATGACGGTGCTGGCACGGGACAACGAAGGCTATGTCGGGCTGATGGAAGTATCGAGCCGCCTGTGCGAGGATAATGCGCAGCTGACACTGGATCAGATTCAGCCGCATCTGGATCACTGGGTGCTGATTGTTTATGGCGAGGGCGGCTTTGCTGAAAGCGAGCTGATTCAGGAAGATCGCCGTGGATTGGGTGATAAGCTGGGATGGCTGAAAACGCAGCTTCCGCTGTTTTATATGGCGATTTCGTTCAATGACGCGTCATTCTGGAAATTAAAGAATATTTTATTGAAGCAGGTGTGCGGCGCTCAGGATATCCCGACAGTGGCGCTGTCAAAAATTTATTATGGCAAGGCTGAGGATGCGCAGCTGTTTAAGATTGTCAATGGCATTCGGCTGTCCAAGACGATCAATGACAAAACGCTGCCGTCAGTCAATGGCCGTTATCTGCGCACGCCGGCGGAAATGGAACAGCTGTATGACGCTGAGGATCTGCAGGCGAGCGATCACATCGCCTCGATCTGCAACGTGACGATGGAACTGGCGAAGACGACGCTGCCGGCTTTTCCTTGTCCGCAAGGTGTATCTTCAAAGCAGTATTTAACCCAACTGTGCTTGGCAGGATTAAAAAAACGGCGGCAGGGACTGCCGGAGGATCCGGCTTACCGGCGGCGGTTAAAATATGAGCTGGACGTTATTTTGACGATGCACTTTGAAGACTATTTTTTAATCGTCTGGGATTTTATCCGGTTTGCCCGCAAAGCGGGAATTTATGTTGGCCCTGGACGGGGCAGTGCGGCGGGATCCTTGGTTGCCTATGTATTGGGGATTACGCATGTGGATCCGCTGCAGTATGGCTTGCTTTTTGAACGCTTTTTGAATCCGGAGCGCATTTCGATGCCGGATATTGATACGGATTTTCCGGATAATCGGCGCGATGAAGTGATTCGGTATGTCGCTGAAAAGTATGGCGAGAAGCATGTCGCACATATCGCTACCTTTGGTACCTTGGGGGCAAAGCAGGTGCTGCGGGATGTCGGACGGGTGATGGAAATCCCGTTGAGGGAAGTGGATATGTTATGCAAAGCGGTGCCGTTTGGCATTAAGATGACGCTGCAGACCGCGATCCAGCAGAATCCACGCTTTCATCAGATGGTCTATGCCGATCGGCGGTATCAGGAATTATTTGAAACCGCGCTGCGGATTGAGGGATTGCCCCGGCATGTATCGACTCACGCCGCTGGAATCGTGTTCTCACGCGCTGAACTGGATCAGATCTGCCCGACGATCCGAATTGAAAATGATTTGCTTTCCACGCAGTACACGATGGAGCATCTGGAAGAACTGGGCTTAATTAAAATGGATTTTTTAGGACTAAGAAATCTGACGATTATTGATGATATTGTCCAGCGTGTCAATCAGCGGCAGCCTTTGGATATCATGAAAATTCCGCTAGATGACGCTCGGACCTATGCGCTGCTGAAAAAAGTCGATACGGTTGGAATTTTCCAGCTGGAATCGGAGGGCATGAAGAATCTGATCCGCAAAATGCAGCCGGAATGCTTCGATGATATCGTCGCGACGATTGCGCTGTTCCGTCCCGGCCCGATGGAAAATATTCCGGAATATCTGCGCTGCCGGACCAGTCCGTCGGCGGTGCATTATGTGCATCCGGATCTTAAGCCAATTCTGGAAAGCACCTACGGCGTGATGATCTATCAGGAACAGATCATGCAGACAGCACAGAAGATGGCCGGGTTCTCATTGGGCCGGGCTGATGTGCTGCGGCGGGCGATGTCCAAGAAAAAGCTGAAGGAACTGCAGTCGCTGCAGAAGGAATTCATCGGCGGCTGTATTCAGCAGGGCTATGATGAAAAGCTGGCCAACGAGGTCTATGAATTAATCTTGAAATTTGCCAATTACGGCTTCAATAAATCACATTCCGTCGCGTATGGACTGCTGGCGTATCAGCTGAGCTATCTAAAAGCTAATTTCCCATTGGAATTCTATACTTCGCTGCTCAACAGTGTGATTGGGGCAGAAGGGAAAACGGCTGAGTATATCGACGAATGCCGGCGGCATCAGGTTCAGATCTTAGGGCCTTCGGTCAACGCCAGCGACGTACGCTATCTCATTGAAGGTAACGCGATCCGTTATCCGTTATTGGGAATTAAAAATATCGGCTCAGCCGCCTGTCTGCAGCTGTTGGCGGAACGGCAGGAAAAGGGGCCGTTTGCGGATTACTATGATTTCGTCACACGGATGCTGACGCGCCGGCTGAACCGCAAGATGATCGAAGCGCTGATTGATGCCGGGGCGCTGGATGAGTTCCACGCCAACCGGCAGAGTCTGCGGCTGTCGCTGGAAGAAGCGATCAGTTACGGCGATTTGGTGCGGATTGAGGTCGGCGGGCAGGTACGGATCGATTTGGGATTGGTATCCAAACCGGTGATGGTCATGGCCAAGGAAGATCCGATTGAACGCAGCGAACGGGAGCGGGAAGCGTTAGGCTTTTATCTCTGCTCGCATCCGATTCTGCAGATCAAAAAGAAATATCAGATTCAGACCGAACCGCTGATCCGGCTGCTGGCCAAAGGCGGTTATATTGAAGGTTTCGTTTATCTGCAGCGCGTCCGCCAGCACCGCACGAAAAAAGGCGATCTGATGGCGTTTGCCGTCGGTGTTGATGAAACGGCCCAGATCGATCTGGTCATCATGCCGAATATCTATGCCCGCAGCACGGCCTTTCTCAACAAAGGACAATACGTGTATTTCCAAGGCAAGATGGATAAAGAAGACTCCTGTCTTGTCAATCGGCTGCAGCCGCTGAATCCGGATTTCACGCAGAATTCACAATAAAACGGTACACTGTTGACCATAAGGAAGGATGAGGAACATGGCCAAAATACTTATAGTTGATGACGAACAGATGATCCGCGAGGTCGTTCGGGAATATGCCCTGATCAATGGTTATGAAGTTGCCGAGGCCAGCGACGGCTTGGAGGCGTTGGAATTAGTGGAAAAGGAAGATTTCGACTGCGTGATTCTGGATATCATGATGCCGAAGCTGGATGGTTTTTCCGCATGCAAGCAAATTAAGAAGATCAAGCCGATTCCGATCATCATGCTTTCCGCCCGGCAGGAAGAATACGACAAGCTGTTCGGTTTTGAGTTAGGCGTCGATGACTATGTCGTCAAGCCGTTTTCACCGAAGGAACTGATGGCGCGCGTGAAAGTGATTCTGGAACGTTTCAAGACCAAGGACAGCGAAGTTCTGCGCTTTGAAGGCCTGCAGATCAACGTCGAAGGCCGTTCCGTAACGGTCGACGGTGAGAAAGCAAACCTGACGCCGAAGGAAATTGATCTTTTGTTATATATGGTCAAAAATAAAAATATCGCGCTGTCGCGGATGAAGCTGCTTGAGGAAGTCTGGGATTACGATTATTTCGGAGATGACCGGACGGTCGATACGCACATCAAAATGCTGCGGCACAATTTAAAAGACTACCGCAAGTTTATCGTGACTGTTCGCGGAATGGGGTATAAGTTTGAAGCTTGATTTTCATGGCATAAAGTTTAATATCTGGCTGTATTTCATGTTATTTGCAGCCGGACTTTTAGCTTTGGTCGGCGGCGCTCAGCTGCTTTTGATCAAACCGTATTACCGCAGCAACAAGATCTCGGCGATCAAGGAGGTTGCGGCGACGATTCAGGAATATGTGATTGATAATCAATGGCTGGATGAGGCGACGATCAAGAAGGCTTCGCAGTTTGCGATCAACAATAACGTCTGTGCTGTCGTCTATAATGACAGCGGTAGCGTCGTCTATAATTCCGATTCGCTGGGCGATTCCTGCATCTTCAATCAGACGATGACCGTCGGCTCAACGCAGCTGCAGCCGCTTAAAAACGGCCAGGCGATGCGTGAGCTTCTGATATTAAGCGACGGGGAGCTGTCGGAGGTTTTAGCCAATCAGCGCAGCGATCAGGAAATGATTCTCTATGGCAAGATGGTGCAGGCCAACTTGGCCAATTTCTATCTGTTTGTCAACAGTCCTTTGGAACCTCTGGATTCGACGCTGACGATCTTTCAGGATCAGTTTTTTGCGTTGGCTTTGATCACGTTGTTTTTATCGATTGTCATCTCGCTGTTTATTTCAACAAAGCTGTCGCGGCCGATCGTGCAGATGAAGCACTCCGCCAATGAGCTGGCCAAAGGCCATTATGATATTCACTTTGAAGGCAGCTATTTCAGTGAGATCGATCAGCTGGCTGATACGCTGAATGATGCGACGCACAAGCTGAGCAAGGTGGACGAGCTGCGCCGCGACTTGATTGCCAATGTCTCGCATGATATCAAAACGCCGTTAACGATGATCAAGGCTTACGCGGAGATGATCCATGATATCTCCGGCGATATCCCAGCCAAGCGCGATGAGCATCTGGACGTCATCGTCAGAGAGGTGGATTATCTGGATCATCTGGTCACGGATATGGCGGAATTGTCCAAGATGCAGTCAGGCAGCTATCAGCTGAAACTGGGAACGTTTAATTTGAATCAGAAGATTCAGAATATCGTTTCGCTCTGTCAGGTCATGATCGACGATCATCATTACCAGCTGGTAATCGAATGTCCGCGCTCCCTGACGATGACCGCGGATGAGGTCAAGATCAGTCAGGTGATTTATAATTTCCTGTCCAATGCCTTTAAGCATACCCCGGACGGTAAAAAAATAACAATTCGGGCGTTTGAGAAAAACGATTGGATTCAGGTTGAAGTGGAAGATGAAGGCGAAGGGATCAAGAAGGAAGATCTGCCTTATATCTGGGACCGATATTACAAAATTGACAAGAAATATCAGCGCGCGGCCGGCGGCAGTACAGGACTGGGATTGGCGATCGTCAAGGCGATTCTGGACAGCCACCATGCGGAATACGCTGTTGAAAGTGAGGAGGGGAAGGGCTCCCGGTTCTGGTTTAGAATCCGGCGCTCAGCAGAATGGAAAATCAAACTATAATGGAAAGGCCGCAGGAGAATCGGCGTTTGGATTATTTGCCGAAGCTGAAATTACCATTGTGGCAGCGTAAGGATATGTTTTGCATGAATACGGATACGGTGCTGCTGGGCGAGCAGATGGTTGTTAAAAGCGGCGAAAGTGTGTTGGATCTGGGGTGCAACAACGGAGCGCTGCTGCTGTACGCATCCCGTTTTTCACCCGCTTCTTTGACCGGCGTTGATCTGTTTCCTGAAGCGTTGGCGCTGGCGGAGGAAAACATGCAGATCAACGGACTGGAAGCCGAGCTGATTTGTGCAGATCTGGCTGAATTCAGGCATTTGCCGTTTGATGTTATCGTCTGCAACCCACCCTATTTTAAAACTCCGGATACCGATTCTATCAATAAAAATTCATTTCTGGCAGCGGCTCGTCATGAAGCGAGCTGTACGCTGGAAACATTATTTGCTGCCGGCGGGCGCCTGCTGAAAGACAAGGGTCGGTTCTATATGGTGCACCGGGCCGACCGGCTGGCTGAAATCATCGCCGCGCTGTCAGAATCACCGCTGACTTTACGGGAAGCAACACTGGTCTTCGATCACCGCACCCATCAAGCCACTGCGGTTATTTTAGAACTGCGCAAAGGAAAACTAGGCCCGGTTCGATTTCGTGAACCGTTATGGCGGCCTGAAAACGTCGAGAGCTCTGCTGAGAACGCTGGCTTACAACAATAAGCGGCGTTTTTATTTTTACTTTGGACAAGGGTAAAAACGCTGAAATAAATTCATTTTGTTTTAAAATTGAAAGAAATGGCAGAATGCGGGGTGTTGCTTTCAGCGCTTAAAACTTTTACAATAAAACTAAGCAAGTTCCCCCAAGCTTTCAGGAGGTCGAAAATGTTAAAACTAGGAAGAAAACGGGCGGCGTTTCTTTTGTGCTGCCTGCTGCTGCCGATAACCCCGCTTAAGGCGGAAACGACAGTGGTCGAGATCGTGGATTACCGCGATGGACAGGAAGCTGTGCTGCAGACGTTCAGCACGCTGAAAAGCGCCGCGGATTATTATGCAAAGCACCGTCATGACGAAAGCGTCGTCAACCTGGGCGTGCGGCAGGACGGCAAGCTGATCGCGGTGGATCAGGGAATCGTCTTCTTCGCATCCGAGGGATGCAAGGTTAATACGGAATACAAAGATGCCGATACTGGCAACGATGGATACCTCAACGGCTGTTATGGGGCAGATGGTGCGGCTTTGGATACGGATTTTACCAAAATGCAGGTGGAATTCAAACTTTCCGGAGTGCGCGGAAAAGCAAAGCTGGCGGAGGTGACGCTGGTACCGCTGTCTGAAGCGGGAAATTTAAGCAGTTATACTGTTCGCGAGGGTCGGCTGTATCATCAGATCCGTCAAAGTCAGAGTTCCTCACGGTATGCGACGATGATTGATTTAGGTCCGGTACCGGCCAATCTCAGCAGTTACGGGCAGCTGTACAGCTACGATGGTCATTATTTTTATGAGGATCCGGCGGTGATGCTCCAGGATTATCAGAAGGGCAGTACCGCGGCTTCAATCAATTCACAGGAACCTTTTTATTTCTATTATCAATATTTATCCCATCGTTCGCTTTCCTACTATACGGAAGCCGAATTAACAGCCTATTTTCAGCAAACATTGGGAATCGATCAGTCGATTGTATCCTATCAGGACCGCGACCGCAATTCCGTTCATGATACGCTCAATCAGTCGCTGTATTATGGTGAAGAAGGGGCCTTCTTACAGGCGCAGTCGCTGTATGGCTCCAATGCGCTGATGATGCTGGCGCTGTCGATGAACGAATCCGCCAGCGGACGCAGCTCGTTAAGCTTTACGCGCAACAATCTGTTTGGACATGCGGCGTATGACAGCGATGTGGAAGCCAATGCGAAGCGCTACTTCAAATTAAGCAGCTCAATATTGTCGCATGCGAAAACATATGTATCCGCCAGCTATCTCAACCCAAAGAAGTTTCAGTATCACGGCGGCTTCTTTGGCGATAAAGCCAGCGGGATGAATGTCAGCTATGCTTCCGATCCATATTGGGGAGAAAAAGCCGCGTCTTATTACATGCAGCTGGATGAAACGATGGGTTCGAAGGATCTCAATCAGCTGACCTTGGGTATTCATACTCAGAATGTCAGTCTTTCAATATATAGCGAACCTTCATCTGCTTCCGCCGTTTTGTATTCCACAGGCAAAACGGCGCCGCTGGCCTTTGTGCTGCTGGAAAAGATCGAAAACGGCGAAGGCAGCTGGTACAAGGTCCAGAGTGAAGCGGCAGTGGCCGAGGATTATACCTATCGTTTTGAAGAATGCATCGGCTATCTTCCCGCTTCCAGCTTCGATGTCATTCTCAATGCTGACCGGCTGAATACGCTGCAGCTGAAAACGGCTGTTTTTGATGCCGGCGAGGGAACATTCCCGCAGGGCGGCAGCCGCATTGAAATCGATTTGCTGGAAAACAGTGAGCCTTATGCCCCTGAACCTACAAAAGAAAACAGTGTGTTTGTCGGCTGGCAGGAAAACAACGGAGTCTATCTTGCCGAGTATAAAGCAATTCAGGAAATTTCCATGGTTTCCCTGCCGCAGCAGCAGTATGCCGCCGGTTCACGAATTGATCTGAAAAAGGGGAAGGTTCAGGTCAAGTATATGGATGGGACTGAGGAAGAGCTGCCGTTAACAAGTTCGATGGTCAGTGGTTTTGATCTGAACAGCGAGGGAGTCCAGACCGTGACGGTGAGCGTCGGTACCGTATCAACCAGCTATGAAATTGAAGTGTCTGAGGAATTGAATCAGCTGCAGGATGCGCTGAAGGAAGATCTGGACGCCCTGATCGAGGCGATTGATCCAGCCGCAGTGACAGAGCAGCAGAAAACCGATTTGCTTAAGCTGAAACAGCGGTTGGATACGACAGAAGTGACTTCTTGGACAATTGCGCAGATCCGCGCTCTGGACACCTTGCTGAAACCCTTGCTGGACAACCAGCGCTCTTTGATTTTAAAATCCAAGGACAGCCAGTTTTCCGTTTCGGGATTAAGTCTGGCGCTGCCGCAAACCGATCCAGGAAAGAAAAAATGGATTAAGGACACCTATAAGCTGACCCTCACGCAGGCGAAGCCGCAGGATGAAGTGCAGCGGCAGGCCGAAACGATTGCCAGCGGCAACGGCGCGGCGATTGAACAGTGGTTTACTGTTTCGGGACAGAAAAATTATGATTCATCGCTGACGCTGCGTACGCCGCTGTGCATCACAATGAGTCTGCCGGAAGGCTGGGACAGCTCCAAAAAAGTCACGGTGTGGCGCTTGGAGGACGGCGATGTAATTCAGATGCCGACGACCCAGAGTGCTTTAACGCTGACCTTTACGAGTGAAGCGCTGGGGCAGTTTGTGCTGACCAGCCGTCAGACTGTCAACCAGTATGAAGATACACCGCCAGTGGAAGTCATGACAATAGCTCAGAACGGCCTGGATTGGCCGCAGCTGATGATTAAGGCATTAATCGCCGTGATTGCCTTGCTGATCTTATTTGCCGCAGTCTTAATTTTACAGCGGCGGGCCGATAAAAAACGCCGTCGTGCGCTTGCGAAAAGAGCGAAGCGTCAGCGTCAGATCCACCGCCGATAAAAAAAGATCCGCCGCTTTGAATGTTAAAAATTCATCGCCGTCGGATTTTTATTTTGATCAGGGAGCGCGAAAGATATTCTCATGGACTGCCTGAGCGATGACGTCAATCGCTTCACCGACATCCTGCTTATTCTCAGGCTGAACCAGTCTTGAACTAATCCTACGCTGACGATGCCGCGGTGGGGGCTGGCGGCGATTCTTTCCCGCAGCGAAGAACTGCAGGCAAAGCGGATCCAGATTGACGGCGATCCGCAATGTTTGAGCGAGTTGACGGAAGCAATGGCAGATTTTGATAAGAAGTTTGCGATCATCGAACCGTAACGTTTCAGGCAAAAGAAAACTTGGCAGGATGTCTTTCATAAGAAGGACCGTTTACAAGCCAAGTTTTTTTGTCTAGAACTTAAAAATCAACGCCCAGAACCCGCGCCAGATTGCCGCCTAAGATCCGCTGCTTGGCGTCCTCATCGATCGGCAGGCGCATGATTTCTTCAATGGCTGCTGTGATTTTTCCGGCATCATTGTAAGGAAAATCAAGTCCGAATAAACACAATTCATCGCTGGTCATATGCAGCAGTGTCCTGACTTTTTCCTGGCCTAAATACCAGAAGCGGTTGCGGTCATTGTCAAAGACGCTCGTCAGCCCAGCGTAGATGTTACACTTGCCTGATTCTTCCGCGCGGTTGTTCAGGATAACCGCCAGCGCTTCGTTAAAGAAGCAATACCCGCCGACGTGTTCCATAGAAAATTTCAGATCTGGAAAATTCCAGGCGACTTCATCGAACAACAAAGGCTGATAGTCCTTAATTCGATGCCAGTGTACACCGGTATGGAAGGACAAGAACAGCCCGGCTTCCTGCGCTGCGGCATAAACCTGGAAAGCTTCAGGGCCGTCAATCGCAAATTTCTGAAAGGCGGGATGCAACTTGATGCCTTTGAATCCCAGCTCACGAATCTGCTTGATTTGACCTGTCAGATCCTGACCATGAATGTCGACGACACCGAAACCTGTCAGTTCCGGGTGAGCTTTCAGCTCTTCCGCCATCCACAGGTTCGGGTTATAATCCAGACCCCATTCGTAAAACGGCGCAAAGCAGACACATTTCTCAATCCCTGTTTTGTCCATGACTTCAAGCAAAGCGCTGACCGTTCCATCCGGCCGTTGATCCTGGCGGAACACATGCGCATGATTGGCAAATATTTTCATGATTAAACCTCTCCTTCTGTTTAGATTATACAAGGCTGTTGGAAAAAGAAAAGCGTTTCAACATTGAAAAGTTTAAATCAATCCTTGACATTTCTTAGTGTGTGTAATACAGTTAACACAGATAGTACAGATAATACAGACTGGAGGCGGGAGCTTGTTTCTGATCAATACGCAAAGCAATGAGCCGATCTATGAACAGATCAAACGTCAGATCGTGCGGTTCATTGAAGCCGGAGTACTGCAGCCGCAGGAAAAGCTGATCTCGGTGCGCTCGCTGGCCAAGAAGTTGAATATCAATCCCAACACCGTGCAAAAAGCCTATCAGGAGCTGGAAGCGGAAGGCATTCTTTATACGCTGCCAAAAAAAGGGGTGTTTGTCCGCGGGCTGCCCGTGAACGCAAAAGTCAGCGGTGTGGAAACGGAAGTCCGGCAGCTGCTTCAGCTATGCCGCAAGCTGAAGATCAGCACTGAAGAGCTGATTGAAATCATTAGGAAGGAAGGGAAAAATGATGTTGATCGTTGACAAGGTAACCAAGTCGATTGGGACGAAAAAGATTTTGCAGGAGTGCAGCCTGAATGTGCAGGCGGGTCAGATCTGCGGCCTGGCAGGGCCTAACGGTGCGGGAAAAACGACGCTGCTCAACTGCATCGCCGGCGTTTTAACTCCAGAAGCAGGTCAGATCGAATTGGATGGGAAGGATCTGATTCACCAGCCCCTGAATCGGAAAGCGTTGTTTCTGATCAGTGATGATTTTGATTTTCATCCGTTTGGGACAATTCGTCAAATGAAAGAATTCTTTGATATTTTTTATTCCCTGGACGAAGGAGAGCTGGCGCGTCATTTCAATCACTTCAAATTAGAAGAGAAAAATGGAATTTATTCTTTGTCTAAGGGACAGAAACGACAAGTCTTATTTTCAATTGCTTTAAGTCTGGACTTGCGGTTATTGATGGTTGACGAAGTCTATGACGGGCTGGACTGGAATGTCCGGCGTTATCTTGTGCGAGAGCTGACAAATCGGATCAGCGACAAGTCGATGGCTTTATTGTTGGTATCACACAGTTTGAAGGAGATCAAAGGCATCTGCGACCACTGTTTCTTAATGAAGGATCAGTCCATTGTGGCTCAGGAAGACTTGTTGGAAAATCATTTATTCCGGATCCAGCTGGTGTTCCGGGAAGAATGCAAACCGGATTTTAAAGCTTTGGAAATCATCCAGACCCAACAGATCGGGAAGTGCTGGAACGCGATTGTGCGTGCGGATGAACAGGCCATCCACAGCGTGATTGCGCAATTATCGCCGGTTTTGGCTGACGTCCAGCCGCTTAGCTTGGAAGATTACTTCAGCTTAATGACAGATTCATCGTGGAAAGGGGAGGAAGAAGATGACGGAGAAATATTTTAAATATCTGATAAAACAATCCTTGCCGCTTTTTGGGATCATTTTAATCGGCGGAAGCTTTTTTGTAACCGGGTTGATCAACCTGGATAATTTGCCGGCCTATGTATTTCTTTTATCTGCCGGCGTACCCTTTTTATTTGAACTCAGCCGGTATCATAAGAAGTCGGCGTACTTTTACAGCAGCCTGCCGATTGAACAGAAAAACCTATGGATCGCAAGGATTGGCTGCGTCCAGTTCCTGGTTCTGATTCCCTCTCTGCTTTTCCTGATTGCGCTGATCTGCCGCCACAGCCTCTCCTTTTCCAGCATGCTTCAGCTTGTTCTGGCATGGACGGCAAGTCTGTTTTTAGTGACCTCATTGAATTTGCTGATCTTCAGCTTTTGTCATACCTTGCTTGACGCGGTGATTATTTTTGCTAACGGCTTAGCTTTGCCGACATTTTTGATCAACACGATTCACTATTTAACAAAAATGAATATGCAGTTTGGCTATACAGCGCCGGTCTGGCTGAGAAACCTCTCACCCTGGCAGCGGATGTTTGAGATGATGCGTGAGTCGGTATGGCAGATGGATTATGGATGGAGCGGCAACACGCTGGGCAATGGGCTGGAATACGGGATTGCCGTACTGATGGGAAGTCTTGCACTGCTCTGTCTTCTTTTTAAAGTAAGCCGGTTCCGCAGTGAAGAGGCGGGAAGACTGTCAAGCTCACGGAGGATGCTTGTGTTTTTGATCCGGTTGGATACGTTTCTGCTTTTGTTAGTAATGACATGGAAACCGATTTTGGAATGGGCGACCGGGTTATTCTATGCCGTTTTCTTAATTTGCCTGCTTTATTTTGGCGGCTTGATGCTGGCGAAGCAGCGATTCAAAGTTACCGTGAAGGAAGTGCTTTGCCTGTTAATCCTGATCTTGACAGCTAGGGGAGTCAACCTTGCTTACCGCAGCCTTTGTTATAGGTATGAACGGCTGAGCGTTCAGCGGATGAATGAAGTTGCGTTGGAATTCTATGTTTATCCGAATAAAGGAGGGATGATTCCGGAAAATTTATCCTGTTACATCGAATTAGCGGGAGTCAAAGATCCGCTAGTCCTCAATGAGCTGCGCGGATGGATGAAAGTCACATTGGATGAGCATTTTAAGGATTCTAATTACTATGAATATGAGGATTGGAATGACGATGAGTCACGGACGATGCAAGTGCGTTTTCATGATAATCAAAGTTTGAGCTATGATAAGAATATCCCAGTCGATTTATTATCAAACAGCCAAGTCGTCCAGCTGTTTTACAAACAAAATCTGCCAGAAGGCTGCTATTTACACTGATCTTAAAAACAAACATGTTCATAAACGAAACATTGGATTTTGAATATTGTTGAAAAGCGTGGACGCTTCAGTTTTACACTGGTAAGAAAAAGATTGCTGGAAAACTAACTGAAGGGATAAAAAGCAGGGGATAAACAAAAGCAGCGGATGGATTGTTCATTATAAAACAATCCGTTCGCTGCTTTACTCTTTGTTTTAAGTTTTTACACGCAATCTCAGCCAAGATATTTGACAGCCAGCATAAAGAGTCCGAGAACAAACAGCACGACGCCGGTAACCTGATTCAGCTTCTTCGGTTCTGCTTTGTTGGCGAAGCGGGCGGCGATCATGGCGCCTAAATAAGTGAAGAAAACGCTGCTGATGAGCGGGAACCATTGGATGACGCCGCTGATTGCAAAGTGGCTGAGCGCCCCGGTCAGCGCTGTAAAGGTCATGATGAACACGCTGGTGCCGACCGCTGTTTTTAAATCATAGCCCAAGACGCTGACAAGCACCAGCAGCATCATCATGCCGCCGCCGGCCCCGATAAAGCCGCAGATCAAACCGATAAAGACACCGCAGATTAACGACAAAACCGCTTTTTGTTTTGCGGTGCGGGTCTGATTCTTGGAGCTGGCGCTCATGACAGGCTTAATGATGAAGCGGACACCCAGAAGCATGGTCATCCACACCGAGAAGCTGCCCAGGGTTGTCTGCGGGATTAGAGACCCCAACCAGCTGCCCACCATAGTGAACAGCACAGTGGAGATCATCATGATAAGACCGTTGCGGATGTCAAGATTCTTATGTTTGTAGTAAGTATACGCAGAGACGGCTGAGGCCAAGACGTCGGAGGCCAGTGAAATGCCGACCGCTTCATAAGCGTTAAAGCCCAATAAGGTGACAAGCATCGGGGTGATGACTGCCGCTGCCGATAGTCCTGCCAAACCGGTAGCAATCCCAGCACCAAGTCCGGCAATCATCGTGACGATTAGAATATTCATAGATTCAGCTCCTTCAGTTGGTTTAATTGTAAACTATTTATAAATTATAAAGAGCCGGAAGAGAAAGTCAAGCGAAACTGTCTGTGATTGTTGACAAAGTCGGAAAGTTGTCAAAAAAACCGCTGGAATTCAGCGGCTTTTCCGTTGGTCGATGGGGATATAATCGGCTAAGGTACCGACATATTTGCCGGCTGGACGAACAATCCGATCGCAGTACAGCTTGTTTTCGATATTGTGAGCGAGCCATCCAACCATGCGGCTGGCCGCAAACAGCGGGGAGTAGCAATCTTCTGGGATATCGAGCATCGAGTAGACTAAGCCGCTGTAGAAATCGATGTTGCTGCTGACATGAATACCTTTGCGTCGATAGATAACCTGTTTCGCCAGTTCCTCTGTTCTTTGATAAAATACAAACCGTTCTTTACAGTTTTTCTCTTCCGCCAGAATTTCAATCTGTTTCTTTAAGATTTCACTGCGCGGATCAGAAAGCGTGTAGACCGCATGGCCCATTCCATAGATCAGACCTTTGCCGTCAAAGAATTGTTTGTCCATGATTTTTTCCAAAAGGGCGGTCAGCTGCTCATCACTGGCCTCTAAGCCGATTTCAGCAAGGATCGCATCCATCATCCTTCTGGCAGAAATATTGGCGCCGCCATGGCGCGGACCTTTCAGCGATCCTACTGAGGCCGCCATTGCCGAGTAAATGTCCGTGCCGGTGGAAGCGACAACGATGTTGGCAAACGTAGAGTTGTTGCCGGAACCATGATCTGCATGCAGCACCATCATCAAATCCAAAATCTTGGCTTCCTGGTGAGTGAACTGCTGATCGGGTCGCAGCAAGGATAAGATATTCTCAGCGATGGAGTACTCCGTGCGAACCGGATGAACGATTAAACTCTTATTTTCAAAGAAATGCGCCTTGGCTGCCATGGAATAACAAAGAATGGCCGGCATTTTTGCCAGGATGGAAAGTCCCTGATCCAAGGTGTTGAGCACAGAGATGTCATCGGCCTGGGGATCTTCGCCATACAGCATCAACAACGCTTTCTGGATCTGATTCATAATATTCATGCTGGGATAACGCAGAATATTGGTCGCCAGAAAACCTTCCGGCAGCGTATAGCGGCTGCGCAGCTGACTGGTGAATAAGGAAAGTTCCTGCTGAGTTGGCAGATGGCCGAATAAAATCAAAAAGCAGGTTTCCTCGTAGCCGCAAATCTCATCCTGATCCAAATTGCGGCACAGCTGTGTGATCGGGATTCCCCGATAATACAGCTCACCCTGATCGTCCACTTTTTTGCCGTTGACCAGTTTGTAGCCGACGACATCCGCAATCCGGGTCAGGCCGATCAAAACGCCGGTGCCGTCTTCATTGCGCAGGCCTTTTTTGACATCATATTTAGTATATAATTCGTTGTCGATTTTGTTTTCCGGGATTGAATCCTGGAAGATTTTCTGCAGCTCACTGTTCATGTTTTCACCTCAATGGTTCTAGTTTACTACAAAAATGAAAGAAATGACACCAAAAAGAAAACATTTTACTTTTTGTGTAAAGACTTTCAAAAGCGTGGCCAAGCTGATATAATAAAGTCTATGAAAGAAGGGGTTGGATGAAAACTTTGGCAGAAAAAATTCTGGCGGCACACCGCGTCAGCGGCGAACTGAAAGCCGGAATGCCGATTGAAATCAAAATCGATCAGACACTGACACAGGACGCGACGGGGACAATGGCTTATTTACAGTTTGAGGCGATGGGCTGTGAACAGGTGAAGACCGAGTGTTCCCTCAGCTATGTCGATCACAATACGCTGCAAAATGGTTTTGAAAATGCGGATGATCACGAATATCTCCGCACGGTTGCCGACCGGTACGGCATCATTTACTCGCGGCCGGGCAATGGTATCTGTCATCAGGTGCATCTGGAACGTTTTGATAAACCAGGCAAAACCTTGCTGGGATCGGATTCCCACACGCCGACGGCCGGAGCGATGGGGATGATTGCGATCGGAGCGGGCGGACTGGATGTTGCCTGTGCCATGGCCGGGATGCCGTTTGCCTTAACAATGCCGAAAATCGTCAATATCCGGCTGAAAAACCGATTGCCGCATGGGGTTGGGGCTAAGGATATTATATTAAAAGTGCTGTCGCTATTGAGCGTGAAGGGCGGCGTCGGCAAAATCTTTGAATACACGGGAGACGGTATTCTTGATTTAAGCGTTCCGGAGCGCAGCACCATCTGCAACATGGGAGCTGAGCTGGGGGCGACGACTTCACTGTTTCCCAGCGATGAAAATACCCATGAATTTTTAATCAAACAGGGACGCGGTGAAGATTTTACCGAACTGAAGGCGGATCCGGATGCGGTATACGATGAGGTCCTTGAAATTGACTGCGCAGCGCTGAAACCCTTGGTAGCCTGTCCGCATTCCCCGGATTTAGTGAAGCCGGTCGAAGAGCTGGCGGGATTAAAGGTCAACCAGGTGGCCATCGGCTCCTGTACGAATTCCTCCTTGACCGATCTGTTGGAGGTGGCGCGGATACTCAAAGGTAAGACCGTGCATCCGGATGTTTCGTTGGTGATCTCCTTCGGCTCCAAACAAGTGCTGCGGATGCTCAGCCGCTGCGGAGCCTTGGATGATCTGATCGCCGCAGGAGCGCGTCTGTTGGAAGCAACATGCGGGCCGTGCATTGGGATGGGTCAAAGTCCTAAGACGGAGGGTGTATCGCTGCGCACTTTCAATCGAAACTTCTATGGCCGCAGCGGAACGATGAGCGCGGGGATTTATCTGGTTTCGCCGGCAACGGCCGCCGCCAGTGCCATCGCCGGGGTTGTCTGCAGCGCTGAAACGATCGATTATGTCAAGCCCGAGATGCCTGAGGCGTATCTAATTGATGATTCAATGCTTTTAAAACCGAGCTGTGATCCGCAGCGGGAAATTCTGCGCGGTCCCAATATCAAGCCGTATCCAGCGAAGGAGCCGTTGGCCGAAAGGATCGATAAATTGGTGATGATCAAAGTCGGCGACAACATCACAACTGACCACATCATGCCAGCGGGAGCCAAAATTCTCCCTTATCGAAGCAACATTGAGAAGATCAGTGAGTTCTGTTACAGTCAGATCGAACCTGAGTTTCATGACCGGTGTCTGAAGCATGGCGGAGGCTGGATCCTTGCCGGGGAGAATTACGGTCAGGGCAGCTCGCGCGAACATGCCGCGTTAGCGCCGATGTATTTGAAAATTCAGGCGGTCATTGCCAAAAGCTATGCCCGGATTCACCGGCAGAATCTGATTAATGCCGGTATTCTGCCGCTGGTTTTTGAAGATCCGCAGGATTATCAACGGATTGAAGCGATGGACAGGCTGGAAGTCAATTGTGAAGCATTGGCGGAAGGTCAGCCGTTAACGATTACGGATGCTTCCCAAGGCTTTACCTTCAACGTCGATCATCATTGTACGGCCCGTGAAATTGAGATTCTTAAAGCCGGCGGGCTCTTAAATCGAATCCGAAGACAAAATCAAAGACAAGGCTAAACAGAAAAGCTGACCATCCGTCAGCTTTTCTTCTTCTCATTCGTTGCTTATTAACAGAAAAACAAAATTGAACTTCCTGCAAAGAAAGCGTATAATCAGACGAGTTCAGAGAATGGGGGAAGGCAATGTTTACCAATCAAAAATTAAAACAGCTGATCATTCCGTTAGTGATTGAACAAATCCTGGCGGTATTGGTCGGTATGGCGGACATCATGATGGTCAGCAGTGTTTCAGAAGCTGCCGTATCCGGTGTTTCGCTGGTCGATTCAATCAGTATTCTGATTATCAATATTTTTGCGGCGCTGGCGACCGGCGGCGCGGTGGTCGCGGCGCAGTATCTTGGCCGTCAACAGGAGGAGCAGGCATGCTTTTCAGCCAAGCAGTTAATCTTATGCACCACGGTGATTTCGGCGGTGATTATGGTGGCCTTTCTGCTTTTTGGTCAGCCGCTGATTTCTTTGATCTTCGGCAAGGTGGAACCGGAGGTGCTCTCCAGCGCCCAGACCTATCTGTTTATCACGTCGATGTCCTATCCGTTTATCGCCTTGTATAATTCCTGTGCGGCGCTGTATCGGGCGATGGGCAATTCGCGGATTTCGATGGTGACTTCCTTGATTATGAACTCGCTGAATATCGCCGGCAATGCCCTGTTGATTTATGGATTTGGCATGGGCGTGGAAGGCGCGGCGATTCCAACCTTGATCTCACGGATCGTGTGTGCTGTACTGATTGTGGTCATGCTTCGGCATCGTCAGGATCAGATCCGGCTGGATTCGTATTTCCATCTCGGTTTTGATTGGCCGATGATCAAACGCATCCTGCAGATCGGCGTGCCTAACGGATTGGAAAACGGGATGTTTCAGATTGGCAAGATTCTTGTGCAGAGCTTAGTTGCCGTTTTTGGAACAGCCTCGATTGCGGCCAATGCGGTCGCCAATAACTTTGCTTCGATGGAAGTCATTCCGGCAGCCGCCATCGGCTTAGGTCTGGTGACCGTTGTCGGTCAGTGCGTTGGCGCGGGGAAGATCGAGGAAGCCCGTTATTATACCAAAAAACTGATGAAATGGGCCTATATGGCTTCGATTGTATTAAATATCTGTATTCTGCTCGGGGCCAATGTTCTGTTAAAGCTGTACCATTTGTCGCCGGAAACGCTGGATATTGCTTTTAAGCTGTTGTTTATCCATGGGTTCTTTGTCATGGTCATCTGGCCGGTTTCCTTTACGCTGCCCAATGCCTTGCGGGCAGCCAATGATGCTCGTTTCACGATGAGCGTTTCGATCGCTTCGATGTGGATCTGCCGAATTGGGTTAAGCTATGTTTTCGGCTTAGGTCTGGGACTGGGTGTTGTGGGCGTCTGGCTGGCCATGATCTGCGATTGGTTTGTCCGTTCAGCCTTTTTTGCGGTGCGCTTTCGCGGCGACCGCTGGACGCGCCGTCAGCTGATCGAGAGCTGAGCAGCGTTTGAAGCAGAATAACAGGACAGTCTGAGGCTGGCTTGGATACCAGCGGTGACTGATTCTTGGGATAAGCGGAATTCTGATTTCAGGTCAGGATTCTTTTTTCTTTACAGGATTAAAGCTTGAAAGTAATTCAACTTTTCGCTACAATGAAGAAAACAAACAGGAACAAAGGGGAGATACGGATGCATGATATCTGGAATCCATGGCATGGCTGTATTAAAATCAGCGAAGGCTGCGAGCATTGTTATATGTTTTATTTGGATCGTCAGCGCGGCCAGGATGGGGCGCAGATTCGCCGGGTTCAAAATGGTTTCGACATGCCGCTGAAAAAGGATCGCCGCGGTCATTTCAAGATTCAAAGCGGCGAACGGGTGCGCGTATGCATGAATTCCGACTTTTTTCTGGCAGAAGCGGATCCCTGGCGTGAAGAAGCCTGGAAGATCATGAAAAAGCGTTCCGATGTCATTTTTTATCTGCTGACAAAGCGGCCGGAACGCGTCGAAGCTTGTCTGCCGAAGGATTGGGGAGACGGGTGGGAAAATGTTTTTTTCAATGTGACGGCTGAGAACCAGAAACGTGCTGATCAGCGGCTGCCGTGGTTAATCAAGCTGCCGTTTCGGCATAAAGGCGTCATGTGCGCGCCGTTTATCGGGCCGGTTGATTTATCGCCATGGCTGAGCTGCGGTCAGATAGAGCAGGTGATCTGCGGCGGGGAAAACTATGAAGGTGCCCGACCTTGCGACTTTGATTGGGTTAAAGCGCTTGCCGCCCAATGCCGTCAGGCGGAAGTGGCGTTTAATTTTATTGAAACGGGTTCGCGGTTGTTCAAGGACGGACGAATGTATTCTTTGCCGTCCAAAAGGCTGCAAAGTGAAATGGCCTGGAAATCGGGCGTCAGCTTCCCGGGAAAGCCGCAGGTTTTCAAACTGGAAGATGAATATGGGCCAATTCCGCCGGAGCGTCTTTATCAGCCTTATTTTGGTCCGCATTGTCAACATTGCGGCGGTCAGCCGACATGCAATGGCTGTACCCGCTGCGGACGCTGCGAAAAAAATGAGCGTGCAAAAAAAACGCTGGAAAAAAATAAATTCTGAAAAGAGGGAATAGGAAATGCTGAAAATAGGTGAATTTTCCAAACTGACGCAAATTTCCATCCGCATGCTTCGCTATTATGATGAGATGGGGCTATTGAAACCAGCGACCATTGATCCGACAAACGGGTATCGGATGTATACGTCTGCGCAGATTCCGCAGCTGAATCAAATACTGGCTTTACGGGACTGCGGTTTTACAATTTCTGAAATTGCGGCGTGGATGGATCGGACAGATTCTCTGCCGTTGACCAGGATCGCTGAAAAACAGACTGAAATAGAGCAGGGAATCCGCATCGAACAGGCAAAGCTCAAACGCTTGGAAAGATTGAAAGAACAGCTTGAAAAAGGGGGCCGTCCGGAGCTGCTCAACGTTGCGGTCAAATCCATTCCGGCCTGTCTTGCGCTGTCCCTGCGCCGGGTGCTTCCTGATTATTATGGCGAGGGCGAACTGTGGAAGGAAATTGCCGCCTTCATTAAGACAGAACAAATTGAAATCGCCGGTCAGCCGTTTTCATTGTATCATGATGAAAATTACAAGGAGAAAAACGTAGATGTTGAATTGTGCCTGCCTGTAAAACGAGCTGGAAGCGATCAGGGAAATTTTCACTTCCGCGAAGTGGCAGGGACAGCGGCAATGGCCTGTGCTTGGGTCTGTGGTCCCTTTTCCCTGATTGCTGAAACCTATTTAAGCTTAGCCCAATGGCTGGAAAATAACGATTATCATATCGAAGGACCCGATCGTCAAATTGTTCATCGAGGTCCGTGGAACGAAACGGATCCCCAGCAATATTTAACGGAGATTCAGATTCCGATCAGAAAAACAGACGAAGGACTCCCGCTGTGATTTTTCATCGGGAGTTTGTTTTTTCAGCTTGACTCTCACACCTTGTCAGGGTTTATCGTAGAGCTATCCTGAAAGGAAGGAATAAAAATGAAAACTTATCAAGTTAATTCGATCGGCACAATCCGCTGCGGTGCTCAGGGCACCTTTCTCTGTTTAGACAAACCTTTCATTCCCGCTTTGCTTGGGTTGGAAAGCTTCAGTCATCTGCAGGTATTATGGTGGTTCAGTGATTTTGACAGTGATCCGTACAGAACTGTGCTCCAGACTCCGCAGCCGTATAAGAACGGACCTGAACAAATGGGGATTTTCGCAACCCGTTCGCCGGTCCGGCCCAATCCGATTGGTTTGACAACCGTTGAAATTCTGCATGTGGATGCGGCGCGGGGACTGATTGAAATCGCCTATATTGATGCCCATGACAGCTCGCCGATTCTGGATCTCAAACCGTATACGCCTAGCTTTGACCGACTGAACACGCCGCGGGTACCGGCTTGGTGCGCTCATTGGCCGATGAGTCTGGAAGCGTCAGAAACGTTCGATTGGGAAGCTGAATTCAACTTTTAAGCGGGTTATCGGCCGCTTTGATCTAACGCTGATCCGAAATCCGTAAGCCGTTTTTTTAATCAAGGAGAAAAGTGCTGATTCTTGATCATCGGGTTAAAACATACACTGTCAAACAGGAGGCGCTGTATGAAAAAGATTGCGGTATTTTTTCTGACGCTGAGCTTGTTCTGGACCTCGGTGGCTGCCGAGGGTTCCTATATTGTGATCAGCGGCAATGACGGCAATGTTCTGGAAGCTGAAAATGAACACGAAGTTCGCTCGATCGCCTCGATCTCGAAAATCATGACGGCGGTGGTCGCATTGGAAAATGGAGATTACATCGATCAGTGGATCATCGGCGATGAAGTGACGAACGTGACTGGCAGCATGATCTGGATTGCAAAGGGGCAGCAGGTTTCGATGCGGTCTTTGCTTTACGGCATGATGCTCAAAAGCGGCAATGACGCAGCGGTGGCGATTGCGCATCGGGTCGGCGGGGGATCGGTCGAACGCTTCGTTAAAATGATGAATGAAAAAGCGGCGGAATTGGGCATGAAGGACACCGAATTTCACAATCCGAATGGAATGGATGTCGAAGAAGAAGGAAATTATTCGACAGCCTACGATATGGCATTGTTAATGCAGTATGCGATGACGATTCCGCAGTTCCGTGAAATTGTTGCGACCCAGTATTATACGAGTGAATGGGGATCCCGCTGGAAAAATTCCAACAAACTGCTGAACAATTTTGAGTTCTGTACCGGCGGCAAGACCGGTTTTACCAACAGAGCCGGAGAAACGTTGGTCACAGCGGCGCAGAACGGACAGCTGGAGTATATCGTCGTGACCTTAGCGGTACCCGATCGCTGGACATTTCACGAACAGAAATACCGTAGGGCGATGGAAACGTGTGAACTGATCACGCTGCAGCCTGCGGGAAAAATCGAACAGGAAGGCTATTACGCCCAGTTGGATGAACCGTTTGAGGTTGTTGTAAAAAAGGAAGACGCGGGACAGGGACAATATACGATGACCCTGGACAAAACTAAAAATGAACTAACGCTATGCTGGACGGATCCCTCGCATACGGTGGTCAAGACCCTTGCGGCAGTCAAGCCGCCCCGCCGTTTCTGTTTCTGGAGGTGGTGTGTATGAATCTGATCTGGATCTTACTGATCATGGCTTCCCTGGCCTATGGCTTAATGACCGGTTCGGTCAGTTCTGTCAATCAGGTGATTGTCAACGTCGGCAGGGAAACCCTGGAATTGGCACTGCCGTTAGTGGCAGCTACCTGTTTCTGGAGCGGAATCCTCAATATCGCGCGCGAAGTGGGGCTGTTGAATATGCTTCAGAAACTGCTTTCGCCGCTGCTGCGGTTTTTGTTTCCGGATCTGCGCGAGGATCCGGAAGCGTTGGGGTATATTGCCGCCAACATCACGATCAACGTGTTTGGGTTAGGCTCAGCGGCAACGCCGAGCGGCTTAAAAGCGATGGAATGCATGCAGCGCCACAATCCGGATAAGAAAACAGCCAGCCGGGCGATGGTGACCTTTTTAGTCCTGAACACAGCGGGAGTGACGATTTTATCGACAACAATCGTTTCGCTGCGGGCGCAATTCGGCGCGCTGAATCCAACTGACTTTATGCCGCTGGCCATTCTGACAACCTGCTGTGCCTCAATCGGAGGACTGGCTCTGGATCGGTGGGTGAATTACCGTGGAAAGTAGTCTGTATATTCTGCCTGTTTTAATCCTGCTGATCTTTGTGTTTGCCCTGCTTCGCCAATTTAACGCCTATGACGCGTTTGTCGGCGGAGCGAAGGAGGGCCTGTCCTTGTTTGTCACGCTGTTTCCCAGCCTGTTAGCGATGATGTTTGCCGTTTCTTTGTTACGAGAAAGCGGATTGTTTACGGTCATGGCTCAGCAGTTAGGAAAGATTTTTCCGGCAATTCCTTCTGATATCTTTGCTTTGGCGTTCTTCCGTCCGATCTCCGGCAGCGCTTCGCTGGCGATTCTCGTCGATATCTTAAAAACGCTGGGACCGGATTCTTTGGCAGGGAAAATGGCGAGTGTGATTCAGGGATCGACGGATACGACGCTGTATGTTATCACACTTTACTTTTCATCCGTAGGCGTCAAGAAAATTAAAAACGCTTTGCCGATTGGATTGTTTGCGGATGTCATCGGCATCGGCGTGGGGATCTGGCTGACGCTGCAATTCCTGGTTTAACGCCGATTTCTCTGTTCTTTCCCAGGGTTGTCTGGTAAAATAAGAAAGCAAAGGATGGAGATAAATTATGGATCGACTGCAAAAAATTATTGCGGCCAGCGGTCTGACTTCCCGACGCAAAGCAGAGGAATTGATTCTGCAGGGGCGTGTGAAGGTCGACGGTCAGGTTGTAACGGAATTAGGTGTAAAACCGCGCAAGGGAGCTTTGATCGAAGTTGACGGCAAAGCAATTGCGCGCGAAGATAAAGTGTATTATGTCATGAATAAGCCGAAAAAGGTGCTGTGTACGCTCAATGATGAGCATGCCCGGCGAACGGTTGTCGATTTGATGAGTGATGTGCCGCAGCGGGTGTTTCCGGTAGGCCGGCTGGACTATGATACGACCGGAGTGCTGATCATGACCAATGACGGTGAATTTGCCAATGAAATCATTCATCCTCGTTATCATATCGCCAAGGTTTATGAGGTAACGATCAACGGGATTTTGAAGACAGAGGAGATCAAACAGCTGGAACAGGGCGTTGTTCTGGACGATGGAATCAAGACACTACCGGCGAAGCTGTGGGTCACGAATAAGGATTTTGCCCATGAACAGACATCGTTTGAATTAACGATTCAGGAGGGGCGCAACCGTCAGATCAAGCGGATGCTGGAAGTCTTCGGATATGAGGTTCGCCGCCTGCACCGCCGTTCTTTGGGGCCGATTACGGTGCGTGGCTTAAACGTCGGCGAATACCGGCTGATGAAACCGTTTGAGGTTAAGCAGCTGCGCCGGTTAGCCCATGAGGGCCGGTTAAAATAATGCGGTACAGTACGTTATTGTGGGATTTAGACGGCACGCTGTATGATTTTGAAAAAAATGAGGATCGCTCTCTGCGCCGGATTCTGGATGATTTCGGTGTCGGGACAACCGCGGAGCATCTTGCCTGTTACCGGCGGATCAATCATCAGCTGTGGTCGGATTACGAACAGGGACTGATTGGCAAGCAGGTTATTGAGGACACGCGGTTTCAGCGAACCTTTGATGAATTGGGTGTTGATGCCGATGGGTTAGCCGCTTCCCGGGCATATCGAAAGCTTTTGATGCAGGGCTATGATCTGATTGAGGGTGCCTGTGAAATCATGACAGCACTGCAGGGAAAAGTAGAAATGGACGTGATTACCAACGGTGACGGACCTACGCAGCGTCAGCGTTTAGCCGGGGCGGATATGGCGAAGTATTTTACGCATCTGTTCATTTCGGATGAGCTGGGCGTGCAGAAGCCGCAGGCTGAATTCTTTGAGCCGGTGCTGCGGACGATTGCGGAAAAAGATCCGCGCCGGATTTTGGTGATCGGGGATTCCCTGAGCTCGGATATCGCCGGCGGTCAGGCGGCAGGCCTGGATACATGCTGGGTTAATCGGAAACATCAGTCAATGACGCTAAAGGAAAAGCCAACGTGGCAGATTAATGACCTCTGTCAGCTTATGGAAATTATGGACGAATAAACAAAAAGAAGACTTAACAGAACCTGTTTCTGAGAAAGTCTTCTTTTTTGTGCCAGTGATCAGGAAGTGATCCGGGGTTTCCGGAATTTGTACAGGATGGATCAGCACTGTCAGCGAAAGGTTTTAACAAATTTAAGATATTTTATGATCCAGTCGGATTTCCACCAGTTTTTACTGATACTCCATGCCTCTGGATAATCAGACCAGGACCACGTAATTGCCCATGATCCATCAGATTCCTGTGTCCTTTCGATAAACTCACATTCAAGCTCACAGATTTCCTGATTTTCGATGTAGAAATCACTTGACTTCGAGCTGATAAAAAATGAGGGTTTACAAGCATAGTCAACCAGCCATGTATCAACGTCATAAGTCAGAACATGCTGGATCTGCCGCTGCAGCAGGTCTTTAAACTCTGTCAAATCAATCTGAATATTCACTGTACTTTCTTTTAAGTAATCATACAGCTTGACAAAACAGGCGACATTTCCAACGGACTCCAACGGAAAGTGGGATTTAAAATAAAGATAGGCTTCCTTTGCCAGTTTCAATGCCAAGGCAAAGAGTTCACTTTCCGAGTCCGCAAATTCGAAAATGAAAGTAATCAGACTGGCAGTTGGATTATAAGAAATTTCATGATTGGAAGCATGCTGCCACCAGGGAGCATGCGGTGCGTCATTGTTGGTGGTAATGGTATTTGCCCAGGTATGTCCATCAAAGTCTTTGCCTGAAGCTAAATAGCGAAGAATTCCCTGAACCAGAGGATGTTCTTTTTCTTCCAGTCCTGTTTCGCGAATTATTTCCGTTGCCGCCCAAGTCTGGATCGGGGAAGAATTGGGATTCCAGCAATCTGGTTCTAAACCGTGGCCAAACCCGCCGTCGTCATTTTGATAGACGGCCAAGGCGGTGAACACCGCTTCGCGGCTGCCGTTTTCAAAACAAAATTGCCAGCGGGCAAGATCCAATGGCCGTGCATTCTGATAAATAAATTTTCTGGCTAAAAGTTCATTCATAGAAGATTCCTTTCTTCGTATAAGGATGAGCCGGTGGGATGGACAGTGATTGCAAGTCCGCATTAACAGAAATGCCAAAGGCATTGAGAAGCTGTTTATGTTTTAGGGATTGTCTTTCTTGGGCGGCAGGCGAAAGGTGAGAAACAGTTTGCCTAAGATCTGATCCCAGCCCTGATCCTCCGGCTCAACGATCCGCAGTTCTGTTTCTGCATGCAGATGATCGATGATCAGCACGGTGTTCTCGGTCTGATCCGGTACTTTTAAAAGGAGCATGATGACCTGGGGACTGACTTCCACTTGACTTAACAGCTGGGCGCGGATACAGCCCCAGCGCAGCTCATATTTTAATTTTTTGACGACCTCCAGATACGGCAGTGTCAGACAGTAGCGTGTAGTTTTCATTGATTTTCTTTCAGCAGGGAATCCATCACTGCTTCTTCCGGATCAATATAGATGGTTTTGTAACTGGTCAGTGAAACAAAGCCGGGCTTGGCGCCGGGAACCCGTTTGAGATTGCGGATTGGGCAATAATTGACCGGGACACTGCTGGAATAGCGGCCTTTGGAATAATAAGCCGCGACCATGGCAGCGCAGCGCAGCGTTTCCTCACTTGGCTGTTCACAATCCAAGACGACATGCGAACCGTGGAAATCCTTGGCATGAAACCACAGATCATTCTTGCGCGCCAGCTTGAATGTCAGCGCTTCATTCTGCAGGTTGTTCTTGCCGAAATACAAGGTCACGCCGTCAGCCAGATGAATTGTGGTAATTGCTGGCAGAGCTTTGGCTTTTTTGCGGTTGCGGCGGATTTTGGATTGAATCGGTTTCATATAGCCCAACGCTGCCAGTTCCTCACGGATCTCGCGGGCATCTTCGAAGTTGGCCAGCTCGAGCTGCTGCTCCAAACCTTCAAAATACTCAATTTCCTGCTCGCACAGGGCAATCTGTTCCAACAGGTGCTCCTGGCCTTTTTTGCCTTTGTTGTACTTCTGGAAGCATTTCTTGGCGTTGCCGCGGCCGTCAAAGCGCACGTCCAGATCAATTTTAACCTGCTGGCTTTGATCGAAAGTGGTCAAGGTGACGGATGGGGTACCCTTGGCAATGTTTTGTCCATAGGCGTATAACAAATCCCCGTACTCCCGCCATTTTTCACAGTCCAGTGCTTCCTGCAGCGCATCGTTGAGCTTTGGCAGCTTCTGCCGGTAATGCTTGAGCTGCTTGCGAACAAATTTAAACAAGTCACCGGTCATCTGACGAATGCGGTCTTTTTCTTCCTTATGATAATAAAGGACATCCATGCCTTCCATCAGCGGATAGGCTTTCGCCGGCTGTTCAAACTGGGTTAAAGGGATCAGATGAAACTGGGTTTCCTTCGGCGTGTTAGTGATGAAAAGCGAATCGCTGCTTTCAAGCTGTTTCATGATCTCGGCAAACGTTTCACCGCGGTGCATCCGGGCCTCGACTTCCCGGCCTAACAGGGGTGAAAAACCGTCAAACTGCTGATGCAGCGGCTGTTGGAAATCCACGGTCAGCGCGGTAAACGGATTTTGTTTAGGCGCTTGTTCAGGCAGGGTAAACTGCGCGCCCGGCTGGATCGTTCGCTTGGTGTTTTCAAAGGGCGGAATCCGTTTTAAGGCGTCAAGAATGCGGTTGTTTTCATCGACAAGAATGACGTTGGCATATTTTCCCATTAATTCGACGTACAGCTTGCGGAACACTTTATCGCCGATCTCATTGCGCAGGGAAACCTCCATCACTAACCAGCGGTCTAAGCCGCCCTGTTCGATAGAAAGAATTAAACCGCCTTCCAGATGCTTGCGCAGAAGCATGACAAAATGCGACGGCTCCTCCGGCGTCGGATAGGCGCGGTCGGTGAGATTGATGCGGTTGTATTGCGAATGGCAGGAGATCAGCAAATTCTTTTTCTCCCGCTGAGTCCGCAGATGAAACAACAGTTCCGTATTGGAAATCTGATGGATTTTATTAATTTTGCAGGGTAATATTTCCTGAAACTGCCGGCACAATGCGTGCAGCAGAAGTCCGTCTAAAGCCATTGTGATCAACCTTTCTCAAATGTGTTCCTATTATATCATGATTCTGATAAAACCCCAAACCACACAGGCCGTGGAATTCGTTGACAATCGTGGTGAAGCTTTGTATTATTAAACTAAGGCAAAAGGAGGAAGGAAGCATGAAAAAGGGGTTGCTGATCGTGCTGAGCGGACCGAGCGGAGTCGGAAAGGGGACGATTCTGAAGGAGTTTGTTGAGGATCCGGAATTAAATTTAGCGTATTCGGTTTCCATGACGACCCGCGGGATGCGGCCGGGGGAAGTGGAAGGCGTCAATTATAACTTTGTTGACCGTCCGGCCTTTGAACAGGCGATTAAAGACGGCGAGCTGCTGGAATATGCGGAATTTGTCGGCAACTATTACGGCACACCGTTAAAAAACGTTGAAAAGCTGCGCGGCGAGGGGAAAAATGTGCTACTGGAAATCGAAGTGCAGGGCTGTCAGCAGGTGATGGAGAAATGTCCGGATGCCCTGACGATCTTTATCATCCCGCCTAGCATGGAAGAGCTGGAAAAACGGATCCGCGGTCGCGGTACTGAGCCGGAAGAAATCGTGCAGCAGCGCTTAAGCAAGGCCAGCCGGGAGATGGAACTGGTGGATCAATATAAATTCATCGTCTGCAATGAAGATCCGAAACTGGCGGCTTCCATCATTTCTTTAATTATAAAACGGCATATGGAATAGAAGAATCGACAAATAGGTTCTTCTTTTATTTTGTCCGTTACAGCGTCAAATTATTTATTCTATATATTATGTGACAAATTGATTAAATTATCCAAAAACATCGTGAAAGCGGTTGACACTGTCCCAGAAAATAGCTATCATAAAGTCAGCGTAAAGGGTCATTCGCGGGAGTGATTCTGCGTGAAAGGGAGGTTTCAGTATGGCTGAAGCAAAAGAATTTTTCTCAGCTGCCAAACACGCTCTGGAAGAGGTTAAAAACACTCAGAGAGAGCCGATTTACCAGGCTGCCAAAATGATGGGCGACTGCATGCTGGAAAACGGTCTTGTTCAGTTGTTCGGGTTAGGACATGGACTGGCGTTTTCCATGGAACTGGGGTATCGTGCCGGCGGGTTGATGCCGTTCCACCAGATCAAAATGGAGGATTTATTGCTGCGCGGAGTCGTTTCTCCGGAAGAAGCGAACCAGCCTGATTTTAACGACCGCACTGATTTGGCGGACAAACTGTGGGATATGTACAATATCGACGATCACGATATGTTCATTCTGATTTCCAATCCGGCCAATAACGGTGTTATCGTTGAATTTGCAAAGAAAGTCAAAGAAATGGGCCGCAAGCTGATCGTGGTGACGTCAAAAGCGGAAGCGGAGGCTTCGGTTTCGCGTCATCCATCCGGGAAGAAACTGACGGATTATGCAGATCTGATTTTGGATAACTGCGCGCCAAGTCCGGATATGGTCGTTTCTCTGGAAAATGGTCAGAAGATCAATCAGGTTTCCACAGTGACCGGCAACGTTATTGCACAGATGCTGTGTGCTGAAACTTATCACTATCTGACCGGATTAGGCCATGACTGTCCGGTATTGCTGAGCGCCAATGTGAAGGGTGCCGATGTCCATAACCGCGAAATCTCAGATGTCTATCTGGGACGCTGGAATTCCTAGGAGGTGCGCTCATGAAAGAAATTACAATGGATTTGTTCTATGAGGAAATGCTGAAAGTTGTCGATGTACTGGAAGGCAAAGAGATGGACAATATCCGCAAGGCTTCAGAGGTCTGCGCGGAAACGATTGCTCAGGGTGGTGTCGTACATGTCTTTGGTTCCGGGCATTCTGTTGGATTTGGCATGGAACTGGCCGGCCGTCCGGGATCTTTAGTTCCATTCCATACGATCGTCACCAGTGATTTCGTGCTGCATGGCAAGGTTACACTGGAAGAGTTTAAAGATCCGGACAATATTTTTGAACGCCGTGCCGATATTGCCGACCGGCTGTACGACCTGTATGACATCCGTCCGCAGGACAGCTTCATTATCATCTCGAATTCCGGAATCAACGGCGTCGTCATTGACTTTGCGATCAAAGCAAAGGCGGAAGGCCATAAGGTCATCGTTGTGACCAGCTGGCAGCATACCAGTGCAGAAGCCAGCCGTCATCCAAGCGGCAAGAAGCTGTATGAGATGGGTGATGTGGTCATTGATAACTGCGGTCCGCAGGGCGATGCGCTGATTGAAACCGGCAAGATTGAAAAGATCTGCTCGATTTCTTCGATTACCGGTGCATTTATCGCTCAGTCGATCACGACAGAAACCTGCCGGCTGTTAAGTGAGAAGGGCGTGGAACTGCCGCTGCTGCTGAGTGAAGAAACCGAAAAAAATCGCAGTCACAATGCGGAATTAAGACAGAAATACGCAGGCCGTATTTAATTAAGGAAAAGGGAGGTACTAAAATGTACAATTTTGAATACATGAACAAGGTTGATGAGCTGCTGCACACGGTGGATGATGCTAACAAGGAAAAAATCCAGGAATTGGCAGTCAAGTTTGCCGACAACATCAAGAACAATCACATCATCCATGTCTTTGGCACAGGCCATTCCCACATGATCGGCATTGAACTGTTCTGCCGTGCTGGTGGATTGGGCAATGTCAACGCGATTCTGGATCCAGATGCCCTGACTAACTTCGGCGCCCGCCGCAGCGGTGCGATGGAAAAGGTTTCTGGTTTGGCGGATGTCATCTTTGATCAGTATAAAATTGACAAAGACGATATCATGATCATTATCTCCAACTCCGGCCGTAACGCTGTTCCAGTTGAAATGGCGATGCGCTGCCAGAAAGAGGGCGTCTATTCCATCGCCTTAACCAATCTGCACCAGTCGCAGAACACATCCAGCCGTCATCCAAGCGGCAAGCGTCTGTTTGAATGCGTTGACTGCATTCTGGACAACTGTGTTCCTGACGGCGATGCTCTGATGAATGTCGGCGGCGTTGCAACCGGTCCAGGCAGCACAATCTCCAGCATCTTTGTTCTGGATACGATCGTCAATGAAGCACTGAAGATCCTGGCGGCTGAAGGCTGTGAACTGCCGGTATTCCAGAGCCAGAACGTCGATGGCTTCAACAATGATGCAATCTACGCGAAGTATGAAGACCGCGTAAAACATTTCTAAGAATCAGAGAAACAGACTGTGGCATGAATTCAAAGTGCTGCAGTTTTTTTGCGGACTCGCTGAACTTTGTTCTTGCTCTTTCTTTCTTTCTCTGATAGGATAGAAAGAGAAAGAAAGGAGGCCGTGACATGTTTGACTTTGAAAACCACGATTTGGAGTTTAAACAGGAATACACTTCGGATATAAGAAAAGAAGTGATTGCTTTTGCGAATGCAGAAGGAGGAACCATTCTTATCGGAATCCGCAAGGATGGAAGTGTTTTAGGTGTGGTGGATCCCGATTCTGTGATGCTTCAAATTGTGAATTCATTGAAAGATTCCATAGCTCCGGATATCATGCCTTTTGTGACTGTGAAAACGAAGAAAACAGAAGGTAAATTCATTATTGAAGTTCATGTGTCAACAGGGATCAATCGTCCTTATTATCTTAAAGAGAAGGGCTTGAAACCAATCGGTGTCTATATCCGGAAGGGAAGTTCCTCACAACCGATGACAGATGAAGGAATTCGCGAGATGATTGTTCAAAGTAGCGGAAAATCCTATGAAGCTTTAAGAAGTTTGACTCAAGAACTTACCTTTTTAACACTGAGTAAAGAATTAGAGAAAAAATCAGTTGATTTCAGTTCATCTAAAATGAAAACTTTAAAACTAATTGGAGATGATGGACTGTATACAAATTTAGCCTACTTGGTTTCTGACCAATGTGAAGTAACGATAAAAGTTGCTTTATTTCAAGGAATGGATAAAGCCGTATTCAGGGATCGAAAAGAGTTTTTCGGATCAATTTTAAAGCAGCTGGAGGAAGTCTACGAATTTATCGATTTGGTGAATAAAACCAAAGCCACATTCTCTGGACTAGATCGTATGGATAAACGTGATTATCCTCAAGAAGCCGTAAGAGAAGCTCTATTAAATTGTATTGTTCATCGAGATTACTCATTTAGCGGAAGTAATATCATTAATATTTATGATGATCGGATTGAATTTGTATCGCTGGGTGGATTAGTTCCTGGACTGGAAATGAAATCGATTTTCTTAGGTGTTTCGCAATCAAGAAATCCAAATTTGGCTGCTTTGTTCTATCGCATGCGTTTAATAGAAAGTTATGGAACGGGAATTAACAAAATCCAGCGCGCTTATCATAACGAAGAAAGACATCCTGTCTTTGAAACAGCGAAGGGTGTGTTCCGAGTGACTTTACCAAACCGAAATGAGTTCAGTGAACTTGTGAGATTAGAATCTTCTGATGAATTCGAAGGTATATTAGAAAAACAAAAAAATAGAATCTTAGAAATAGCCTTAAAACAAGGTCAAGTAACTAGAAAAGATGTAGAAGAATTATTAAAAGCGGGGTCAACAAAAGCCTTTCGTTTGCTGCGGCAGTTATGTGAAGAAGGCAAACTGCAGAGTGTAGGCAATGGGAAACTCAGCCATTATGTACTAAAATAGGATTAGATATAGTTTAATGAAGGAGCTGTGACGCAAATACCTAAAAGCGTTGCAGCTCTTTTTTTTATTTTTTAAGTTATTCACAGAAATAAAGACTAATCATTCATGACATTAATTTTGTCGTTGATGACATTTTTTCTTCTAATTGTGTAAAAAAAATTAGACTTTTTTTGACTGATAAACTAGAGCTGGAAATTACTGTAAATAACATGTTTATTCAGCCTTTATTCATTATAAATGGCTCACTTTTTAATGTCAATAAAAGTCTACTTTAAATTACAGGCTTGTTGACGACTTCGCAGGTGGCGAGAGAAGCGGTCATTTTTTTATTAAAAGGGGGTGAAGGGTTGAACTGGTATTTTATTGAAACTGAACGATTTGAAGAAGAGAAAGTAAAACAGATCCTGATTAATTCAGGCTTTGACGCCTTTATCCCAAAGAAAGAAATGTATTTTAAAAAAGGGGAATTCACAGAGATAACCCAACGACTGTTGTTTCCGGGGACGGTTATGGTCTGCGATCCGGAATCACCACCGCAATTTACCCAGAAGTTGAATGACTGGCTTGCTTTAAAGAAATCGGGATCAGAACTCATTCGATTAGAATCGGATACTTATTATTCCTTATCTAATAAGGAGAAAGCTTGTTTAAGTCAATTATTAGACAGTCAAAGGATTCTACGATTTTCAACAGGTGTAATTCGACAACGGGAACTCCACGTCCTAAAAGGTCCTTTACAAGGTCATGAAAAAGAAATTCAGAAGATTAAACGCCATCAACGCCTAGCGACATTGCCTGTCCAGCTATGTGGTCAAACGATAGCCTTAATCGTAGGCTTAGAAGTAATCGAAAAAATTGGATAGAAAACAAATAGTTGTTGCGGCACTTTTAATTCATCCGAGATCATCTTTTACAAACTCATCGTGTGCTTGAGGTGGCGAAGCCTACCTTTTTTATATAAACCAAAGGATGTGACAGATTGAAAAAACAGAAAAACACCCACAAAAAAGACAAGAAAACAAGGATCTTATTGATACTAATAGGTGTTCTTGTTTCTTTAATCTTAATTCTAGTTTTGGGTGGAAATCTCTATATTGATTCTTTATTGAACAGAACGATCCGTTCTAGAAAACTCTCTAACGAAGACGCTTTAGTCAGCCAAGAAGTCTTAGATCAAGTCAAAAATCATCGCATTGTGAATATCGCCTTATTTGGATCGGATAATGCCAGAAAAGCGCAATGGAATGACTATGAAATGGAACGTTCTGATGCCACAAAGATTGTTTCTTTGGATTTTGATTCTAAAAAGATTAAGATCACTTCTGTTCAACGTGATACTTTAATTTGGATTCCAGAACCTTACAATGATTATGATAAATTGAATCATGCGCATTGGCGAGGTGGGCCAGAACTGGCAGTAAAAATGTTGAATTATAACTTTGACTTGGATATCACGCAATATGTCGGTTTTAGTTTTGAAGCATTAGAAACTTTAGTTGATTTAATTGGTGGAATTGATTTAGTATTGCCGGAAGGACTCTTATCTCAAATGATGTATGATCAGGGGGCGAGAGAAGAGAATGGAGTGTATCATTTAAATGGAGCCCAAATAACATACTACTGTAGAATTAGAGAAACAGACGATGATTTTCATCGGATGGATCGACAGAATGATATTATATTAAAAATCTTAGAGAAGTTAGTTAAAAAGAATGTGTTTGAATTAATGGAAATCGTGGATGAAATGCTTCCTTATGTGGAAACCAACTTAACGAATAACGAAATCAAAAATGATATCACTTCCTTGTTAAGCTTTGATTTAAAGCATATTGATCAATTCCAAATTCCATCGAAAGGGATGGATTCGATTGAGAAAGTCATTGAATACAATGGATTCAGCCCAATTTATATGATGGAAAACTACGAAGACTTAGCGAAAGAACTTCATTGGAATATCTATGAGGATGAGAGTTATCAGCCAAGTTCTACCATTGTTCAATTAGAAAAGAATATTCAAAATCAATTCGGAGGATCCTGAAGATAGGGTTCTTTATTATAGAGAAGAGAATAAAGGGGATATAGAAAATGAACGAAAACGACGAAATTGAAATTGATCTTTCGCGGGTGTTTGAAATCATTAAAAAGCATTTCAAACTTTTCGCTTTGATCATCCTAGCAACCTCTGCCGTTGCCGCCTTAGTAACTCTGTTTTTGATACCAAAGAAATATACTGCAGAAACGAAGCTGATTATTGTCCAGAAGTCGAATCCAGACAGTCAACAGATTAGCTATAATGATCTTCAGACATCACAAAAATTAGTTAATACTTACAGTGAAATCCTAAAGAGTGAAGCCATTAGTGATGAAGTCATTCAAAATCTGAAGTTAGATGATTTAGATACAGAAGGGTATCAGAAAATTGTCAAAATCAGTTCAGTGAAAGATACAGAAGTTATCACGGTTGCGGTTACTTCTAAAGATTCTAAAGAAGCTGCGACCATTGCGAATGAAGTTGTCCGTGTGTTCCAGGATAAAATCTATTCCATTATGAATATTGAAAATGTCACTGTTCTGAATTCCGCCAAAGTACCTGAGAAGAAATCCAGTCCTTCTACAATGAGAAATACGTTAGTTGGATTTTTATTAGGTTGTGTCATTGATGGATGTATAGTGGTGTATCTCTTATTGAATGATCGGAATATTCGAACCGAAGAAGAAATGAAACAGATCTTTGATTATCCGATTATTGGTTTGATTCCAGATATGAATGCAGGGGGGACAGAGTAATGTTAAGAGTAGGAGATGAATTGATTACATTAACGGATCCAGATGCTCCTGCATCGGAAGCTTATCGTACTTTAAGAACCAATATTTTGATGCGCAATTTTGATAAGGATATGAAAGTGATTAACATCATATCCACAACAGCGCAGGAAGGAAAAAGTACTTGTGTCTTAAACTTAGCGATGGTTTATGCTCAGCTTCAAAAGAAAGTTCTTGTGATTGATTTGGACTTAAGAATGCCTACGATTCATAAGAAGCTGAAGCTGAAGAATAAAAAAGGCATCTCAGATATTATTGGGCACCAAGCGGAGTTTGAAGAGGTTGTGTTACAACCGTATGAACATGTGGATGTGATTACAGCGGGGACAAAGATCCCCTTTGCTTCAGAGTTCATTCAGTCGAATGCTTTAAAAGAATTCATTGATGAGAGAAGAAATGAATATGATTTAATCTTGTTGGATTGTCCGCCAGTGGGTTTAGTCACAGATGGTGTAGTGGCAGCCAGTTATTGTGACGGAACAATTCTTGTGTGTGCTTCCAACCGGAATGACCGTAAGGAATTACTGCGAGTCAAGGATCAGCTAGAACAGACCCAAGTCAACGTGATTGGGATTGTTATGACGATGATGCCAGTTCAAAAGAAGTATTACAACAGCTATGGCTATCGTTACAGTGACAGTCAAAAAAAGACTCCAAACAAAAAGAAAACAACAAATTTATTAGGATCATTGAATAAGAAAAGCGGCAAGAAGAAATGATTGATATCCATAGTCATTTAGTACCTGGAGTGGATGATGGTAGTCAAAGCTTAGAAGAATCCTTAGCTCTATTAAAACAAGCCGAAGAAGATGGAATTACAGAGCTGATTACAACGCCTCATTTCATGAAGAATGGCGAATATCGAGTCAAAGCTTCAGAATTAGTGAAGCGATTCAATGAGCTAAAACAAGAATATCAAGGTTCAGTTAAGCTGCATTTAGGCAATGAGCTTTACATTCATCCTGATTTGCCTGAATTATTGGAAAAGGGAGAAATCTTAACCTTAGCGGGATCCGATTATATTTTAATCGAATTTCCTTTTAACAGTTATAAGGATGAATATGATGAGATTCTCTATGAATTGTCATTGAAGCATCGAATTATCATTGCCCATCCTGAGCGATATCACTATGTTCAAGATGATCCTAACTTCTGTTTGCGCTGGCTGAAGGAAGGCTATTTGCTTCAGTCGAATC